>AMFO01001288.1_pt1 | contig 35019 bp, 31 predicted proteins | sample 552608 | NCBI WGS metagenome assembly AMFO01 (sample SAMN01893955, study PRJNA167987) | microbial mat metagenome | biome: hydrothermal vent | place: USA: Loihi, Hawai'I | collected 2003-05-01
ACTGAGAGTGCACCATATGCGGTGTGAAATACCGCACAGATGCGTAAGGAGAAAATACCGCATCAGGCGCCATTCGCCATTCAGCTGCGCAACTGTTGGGAAGGGCGATCGGTGCGGGCCTCTTCGCTATTACGCCAGCTGGCGAAAGGGGGATGTGCTGCAAGGCGATTAAGTTGGGTAACGCCAGGGTTTTCCCAGTCACGACGTTGTAAAACGACGGCCAGTGAATTGTAATACGACTCACTATAGGGCGAATTCGAGCTCGGTACCCGGGGATCCCACCTTCAGGCCCCTCCCGACGCTCCGTCCCGTTCCTCGGCCTCACCGCTCTCGGAGCTTCGAGAGAGCTGGAAGCCGATGCGGAAGAGGCGCTCCACAGGCACGCGCCGGAGTAGCGCCGGGCCCTCCAGCCCGTGGGCACGGACCAGATGCTCCAGGCCGCGGCTCGCCAGCACGGCCGCCTTCTCGAGACTTGCAGGCAAGGTCGTGGCGTCGCCCAGGGGAAGCTCGTCCGCGACCGCCACGCGGTTTGCCAGCGCCAGGAAGGCCAGCAGGTGGGGCCGCCGCTCCGGCACGGGGAGCCCAGCATAGGCTCGGAAGAGCGCGTGCTCGCCCTGCGCCAGGTCGGGAAGGGAGGGGATCCACACCGGGAACGGCCACTCCCCGACGGGGGGAGCCTTCTCCTCGGCCGGAAGCTCCAGGAGCTGCTGCGGCCGCAGCCAGGCGTAGATCGCCTTGGCTTCTTCGACGGGGGGGAAGCCCAGATCCTGGAGGCGACCGTTGCGCCAGCGCAGCGCCCACTCCTCGGTCTCGGTGGGGAGCTCCCAGGGGACCGCCAGGAGCAGGCGGAAGTACATCCAGTAGTCCCGCTGGAAGAGCACGCGAAGCATGGTCTGGATCTCCGCCAGGTCGTCCTTCTCCCGCAGGGGAAGCAGGTAGAACTGGCCGTCCAGGGTGAGGCCCGCCGGCGCCTCCCAGTCATCGTCGCCGCTGGGCTTCTGCTCGACGCGTACCCGGTCCTGCAGCGCGAGGACCAGCAGCTCCATGTCGATGGCGTGGGCGGCCCGCTGGAGGGCGTCGTCCCCGGCCTCGGCCAGAGCCATCAGCCAGGGCTCGATGCGCGCGAGGTCCGGCCGCGGCCCCACCCAGGCGTCGAGGTCGAAACAGGCGGTGAGCTGCTCTTCCGTGGCGTGCTCGAGGATCCAGCTCGAGTCCTCTACACCGATCGCCCGGGCGATGAAGACGAGTTCGGCTGGCGGGAGCGCGGGGACGATCTGCTCGGGATGCGGCGCCAGGTCCAGGAGCTCCGCGCGGCGCGCGAGCGGGGAGCCGCACACCACGGCGACCTGCTCTTCTACCGGTAGCGTTCCCATCTCCCGGCGCGCCGCGGATCGGTCCCTTCGCGCCAGGTCGAGAATGCGGCGCGCCGCGACAGGCAACGTCGGCAACGTCCTCGGGCGGTGCATCCCTCGGAGGGTAGCAGTCCGCCATGGTACCCTGCGCGGATCTCGCAAGGAGGGCTCCATTGGAGAGGTCCGCGCAGGAGGACTTGCACGCGCCCCATGACGCCTGGCGGCGCGGGCTCCTGGCACTGTGGGTTGCCGCGGGCGGGGCACCCCTCGGAGCCCTCGGCGTTCTGTGCTTCGACCCGAGCCCCGAGCGGACGCGCCTGGTGCAGGGGTGCGTGGCGGCTGGTGCTGGGGCCGCGCTGCTGGTGCTCTGGCTCTCGCGCGGTGCGCCCCGCGCACGGCTCTCGCGGCTCGCCTCCGCGGCGGCTGCCGGGCTCTTTGCGCTTCCCGCCCTGGGCTGCGTGCTCCTCCGGGTGGGTCCCCCGGCGCCCGCCTGGTGGGCCGTGGCGCTCTCCGCCTGGGCGGGCTCCCTGGTGCTTGCGGTGCGGGGCCCCTGGCCGAGTCGAGCCCCCTCCGCGCCATTGGCTGCCCTGGCGACGCTTGCGCTGGGGGCCATCCTGGCGTTTGCAGCCTCCTGGCTCTGGGCGCGGGGCGGTGCCAGCGGCGTGGCTCATGTGGGCGAGCCGTTTCGCCTTGCCGTGCTCGATCTGGACGCCCGCGTCGCGCTGCTGCCGGATCCCGGCTGTACCCCGCGTGCCAGGGGCGCGGAAGTTCTCGCCCACGGCGCACACCCGCGCTTCGACCGGCAAGGAACGCTCTGGTTCGACGCCGCCGCTCCCGACGGTCGCAGGCAGATCCATCGCCTGCGACCCGGTGGAGTCGTCGAGTGTCTGACGTGTCGCGACCGGGGGAACAACCAGCGGCCCTCTCCCACGCGCGCGGGGGTGTTCTTCGACACGGACCGTTTTGCGTCTCCCCTCGATCCGACAGATACCGAGGTGATGTGGTTGGGTCGGTCGCATCTCGCCCCCGACGCCCCTGTGGCGCGAAGGCTCACCTTTCGAGCCGGTCCCGACGAGCGGCCCCTCGCCGACCCCTGGGGCGCGGGGACCGTCTGGACCCGTGGAATCCACGGAGGCTTCGAGGTGGTTCATGCGGGACTCGAGCGGGGACACGGGGGCCTCGCGCTCGGCGTCCCGCGTGTGCTCCAGCGGGGAGGAGACCACTACGTGGAGGCGCTGGGATGGTCCGCGGACGGACGCGCCCTGCTCGTCTCTGAGGGCAGTGGTCGCAGCGTCGGGGAGTCGTGGCTCCGCGACCTGGGAGTTGCAGACGCGGTCCCGCAGCCGCTGGTCGCCACGGCCTCGGCCTCCTTCTCTGCAGACGGGATCCGGCTGTGCGCCGTCGGCGGGCGTCGCGCTGGTGCGCTGGCGGCGGCCTTCGGCTTCCTGCTCGCGCGTCTGGCCCCCGCTGCGAATCCAGCGGGAGAGAGCGTCCTCCTCGGGCCAAGGGCAGGGCCGCTCTCTCCCGTGGACCTTGCGGACGTGTCCGACTTCGGGCGTCCCACCGGCGTGTCGCTGGCGCCCGACGGAAGGGCCTTTGCGCTCGCCCAACGCGCGGCGGACGGGACGGAGCGCATCGTGCGCGTGGCGCTGGCCTGTCGATCCTGAGCCCCTTCGCTCTCGCCAGCCGCTACCTTCTCCAGATGGCCGGTATCCATGAGATCCGCAGCGCCCTTGCTCGCTTCGAGCCGAGGCTGGTGGAGCCTGCGGAAGAACGCCGGGCTTCCGTGGCAATGGTGCTGCGCCCGGGAAGCCTCGGCCCCGAGGTGCTGTTCATCGAGCGGGCCCGTCGCTCCGGTGATCCGTGGTCGGGCCACATGGCCTTTCCTGGCGGCCGCATGGAGGCGTGCGACGCGACATCACGGCAGGCCGCTGAGCGCGAGACGCGAGAAGAGGTGGGCCTGCAGGTTGGCAGCCGCGAGCTGCTCGGTCGGCTGGACGATCTGGAAGGGCGCAACGCGGGTCGCCGCTCGGGCCTCGTCATCTCGGCGTTCGTCTACCACTGCCCGGATCCCCCGTCCCTGGTGGCGAATCAGGAGGTGGCACAGATCCTCTGGACCCCACTGACTCGGCTGCTCGATCCCCAGCACCACGTCGAGCAGACCTTCCCGGGAACCGGCGACCAGCTTCTTCCGGGCGTCGTGGTGGGAGAGCCGGATCGCCACGTGGTGTGGGGGCTCACCTATCGCTTCCTCGAGATCTTCTTCCAGGTCACCCACACGGCGACCGGCTGGGAGTTTCCCAGCCGCTGGCGGCCGGAGCTGCAGGAGGCCGGGAAGCAGGCTCCGGGGCTTTCCTAGGCGTCAGGCCGGCATCAGGGCCACGTCGATGACGAGCTCGTCCGCCACGGCGGCAAGGGCTTCGCGCAGCGCGCGCGGATCCACGGAGTCTGGCACCTCGGCGGAGAGGGTCATCAGATAGTAGGGAGATCCCCCCGGTCCGGGTTGGCTCCGGCTCTGCAGGTCAACGATGTTCACCGAGTGATCTGCAAGCAGCCCGCAGATTCTCGCGACGATCCCCGCGCGGTCCTCTCCCGCCGCCTCCACCCGGTAGAGGTGCGTACCAGCAGCCGGCACGGCCGGGCGCGGCCCTTCGTCCAGGTGCCGAAGCAGGATGGTGAGCCCGTGATCCCGTTCGAGGCGTTTGACCCCTACGGCGAGGCGGTTCCCGACGTCCTCACCCGTCGAGGAGCACAGCAGGATGACTGCAAAGTCCGTCCCGAGGATCGTCATACGCGAATCCTCGAGGTTGGCATCGCACTCGAGGACCAGCCGAGCGAGCTCTGCGACAAGGCCCGGGCGGTCGCGGCCGATGGCGGAGAGGATGAACCAGCGCTGCATGGGGCCCTCCACGGGTCGCGGCCGCGCGACCAACGGATGCTAGCACCCCGCGGATGCCCAAGGCGCGCCCCACCCGGTCAGCCGTCAGCGCGAGGCGGCGGAGAAGCCCTCGCAGCGGAGAACCGGGAGGCGGGGGTAGCGCGGCCAGGCAGGGTCCTGCTCCGAGCGGCCGCAGCGCCAGAAGGACGCTCCCCGGGCGCTGCGCTGGAGCCGGGCGTATCCACATCCGGCACACAGGCCGACCCGGGCGTCTCGCGGGGACAGCGGCTTCGGGGGAAGGCCCTGCCCGCTCACGCGGAAGGTCCCTGCGCAGGCATCCGACGCAGTCTACAATGCGGGCCCGTGAGCCGCTTCCGGAACCTGCTCGTGCGCCTCGACCGGGTGCTGTCCCTCTCCGAGCGCCTGCTGGAGGAACGTCTGGGCGTGGCCCCGGGGCCGGATGCCTTCGCGCGCCACGAAGCCTTCCGCTGGGACTCCGAAGGGGGGAAGGGACGTCTCGTCCCTGTTCCCAGCCCGGAGCCCTTCGCCTTGGAGGACCTTCTGGGAGTCGAGCGCCCTGTGGGGGAGCTCACCCGGAACACGGAGCAGTTCCTGCGGGGACTTCCCTCGAACCATGTGTTGCTGTATGGAGAGCGCGGGACCGGCAAGTCCTCGGCGGTGCGGGGTCTGCTGACCCGCTTCGCGGGCCAGGGCCTCCGAATCGTGGAGGTTCGCAAGGAGGAACTGCTACACCTTCCCCGGGTGTTGGCCGCACTGCGGGACCTGCCGTACCGGGTCCTGCTCTTCTGTGACGATCTCTCGTTCGGCGAGGGAGAGGTCGGGTACCGGGAGCTGAAGGCTGCGCTGGAGGGCAGCCTCGAATCGCCGCCGGAGAATGTGCGCATCGTGGCAACCAGCAATCGGCGCCATCTTCTACCGGAGCGTCGCTCGGAGAACCAGCAGGTACGCCTCGACGCGGACGGAGAGCTGCACCTTGGAGAAGCGCTGGACGAGAAGCTCGCGCTCTCGGACCGCTTCGGTCTGGTGCTGGGCTTCTTCGGCTTCGATCAGCCCACCTACCTGCGCATCGTGGACCACCACGCGCGGCGCGAAGGCCTTGCCATCGCGCCAGATCGCCTGCGCAGCGAGGCGCTTCGCTGGGCGCTCGACCGCTCGTCCAGATCTGGGCGCACGGCGCGCCAGTTCGTGCAGGATCTCGCCGGACGTCTGGCGTTGGAGTCGGCGCCGTGAGTCGCTGCATGACGCTGCTGCTGGCGGCCCTGCTGCTGGCCGCACCGGCGACCGGCCAACAGTCCGGGAAGGTCGGCGAGGCCAGCCTGGACGCCTCTACCGCTACGCCGCCGCCGCCCGCGCAGGTCGGGGCCCCGGGGCCAGCGCTGCAGCCCGCGGACCCTTCGGAGGCGGACTTCGACGCGGATCTCGATGCCTGGCTCGACGACGTGCCGGACCCCGCCGAGCGGGACGCCTTGGAGGGCTACAACCGCCACATCTTTGCGTTCAATGAGAAGTTGTACCGGCACGTCATCACACCCGTGACGGAAGGCTTCCGCTTCCTCGTGCCGCAGGTCGGGCGCCGGGCGATCCGCAGCGTCTTCGGCAACCTCGAGCTTCCCGTGATCTTCGTCAACGATGTCCTGCAGCTGGCGCCTCGCGAGGCCGCCACGACCTTCGGGCGCTTCGTGATGAACACGACCTTCGGTCTGGGAGGGCTCCTCGACCCCGCCAGCGACGTCGGCTGGAAACGCCACGACACCGACTTTGGCCAGACCCTGGCGGTGTACGGAGTGCCCAGCGGCAGCTACTTCGTGGTGCCGGTGGCCGGACCGTTCACGCTGCGCGATGGACTTGGCAACGTGGTGGACATTGCGCTGCGCCCGGACATGTGGCTGCTTGGCTTCGGCCCCTGGGTGTTGATGGACGTCGCCGGTGGGGTGGCGACCTTCGATGTCGAGGAGCAGCGCCTGGATGCGCTGCGCGCCACCAGCGTGGATTTCTACGCTGCGCTGCGCGCGGCCTACCTGATGGACCGCGACGCCAGCGTCGCCCAGCGCATCCAGCTGGTGAGGGGCGTCTCGGAGCACGAATCCGGAAGCAGCCCGCTAGAGGCTGCCGTGCTCGGCTTTCTGACGAAGTGAGGCCACCAGCTTCTCGAAGCCGTCGCGCTTCAGGGCCGCCGTATACTCCGAGCGGCGCAGGGCCAGCTCGCTGACCGTGCCGTTCAGGTAGACATCGATGGCCTTCCAATGCCCCGCCCGGGAGCGCATCCGATAGTTGATCGCTACAGGATCGTCGCTCGTCGGTACGATCCGGGTCCGCACCACGACGGTGCCTCGGGAAGAGGGCTCGGCGCTGTCCACGTCGAACTCCTCCCCAGCGTAACCCTTGAAGCGGCTCGCGTAGGTGGTGATGGTCATCTCGGCAAAGGCGCGCCGCCAGCGGGCCTTCTGGACGTCGTTCAGCTTCTTCCAGTACCGCCCGAGAGCCTTGGCCGCCATGAAGTCGAAGTCATAGGCGCTCTCCAGGGCCGGCCCCATTCGTGCCCGCCGGCCTGCGAGGCCCAGCTTGTCGGATTGCTTCATGCACTCCAGGATGACCGCGTAGAGCTTCTGGATGGGCTCCTGGGCCGCCTGGAGCTGCGCCGACGGCTGGGGCGGCTGAGCAGCCGCCGCCGCCTCGGCGTTGGCGCCAGGGGCGGCGAGGAGCAGCAGCAGGCTGAGGGATCCGAGGCCTACGAGGGCAGCGCGCGACATCCCGGTCAGTGTAGCGGCCTGGCCAGCCGCGCCAGCGCGAGGATTCTGCTAGTCACCCCCGATGGCTTCACGGCTGGAAGAACGCTTCGGGGTGATGCTCGGCCGCCTGGTGTGGTGGGTCTCGAGGCACCCTCGGCGCGTGCTCGTGCTGGCGCTGCTGCTGACGCTCGCCTCAGGCACCTACGCCGCAAGGAACCTGGGAGTGAACGCAGACACCGACGCCCTCTTCGATGCGCAGCTTCCCTTCCGCCAGGCCGATCTCGAGGTCCGACGCAATCTCCCACGCCGTTACAACAACTTCATGGTGGTCATCGACGCACCCACGGAGCTGCTGGCCAGCGACGTCGCCCGCGATCTGGTCGAGCGGATCGACGCCAGCGATCTCTTCGAGGGCGCCTTCGCGCCCGGGGTGGGTCCCTTCTTCGAGCGCAATGGCCTCCTCTATCTCGAACCCGACGATCTCGAGGAGCTCGCGGACGATCTTGCGGCGGTGCAGCCCATGCTCGCAGAGATCGCCCGGGACCCCAGCGTCCGCGGCCTCTTCTCCCTGCTCAGCCAGGCAGCCCTGAATGGAGGGGAGGGACGCGAGGGCTTCGACCTGGCGTCCCTCTTCGAAGAAGTCACGGTCGCGCTGCGGGACGCAGAGAGGCTACAGCCCAGGCCCATGCACTTCGGCGACCTGATCGTCGGCGTCGGCGATGCAAAGCCACGTCGCTATGTCTTCGTGCGTCCACACATCGACTACTCGGAGCTGTTGCACGGCGAGGCGGCGATGGAGGCCCTTCGCCAGATGCTGCACGACCTGGCCCCATCCGGAAGCGGCGTGCGGGCGCGTGTGACCGGAGACCGTGCTCTCGAGGTGGAGGAGTTCTCCCTCCTCGAGAGCCAGGCCACCAGCGCCGGCGTCGCTTCCTTCCTGCTGGTTTCGGCGATCCTCTGGTACGCGCTCCGTTCCAGCCGGCTGATCTTCGGCGTGGTGATCACGCTGATCTGCGGCCTGGTGTGGACCTCGGGCTTCGCAGCGCTCGCGGTGGGTCACCTCAATGTGCTCTCCATCGCCTTCGCGGTGCTCTTCATCGGCCTGGGAGTCGATTTCGGCACCCACTTCACCCTGCGATACCGCGAGCTGCGCCTGCAGCACGTCGGGCACCACCAGGCCCTCGTGGAGACCGCCCGCGGCGTGGGGAGCTCGCTCGCACTGTGCGCGCTCACCACGGCCCTGGGCTTCTATGCCTTCGTGCCGACTCCCTTCTCCGGTGTCGCAGAGCTGGGGATCATCTCCGGCACCGGCATGCTGATCAGTCTCTTCGGCAGCCTCACGGTGTTGCCCGCCCTCATGACGCTTGGACTGCGCGAGGAGGGAGCGGCCTTCGAGCGGCTGCACGGCGGCGAGGTGCCCCTTCCCTCCTGGCCGATGCGCGTGCCGCTCTGGGTCTGTGGAGTGGCAGCGCTTCTGGCGGCAGGGAGCCTCTTCCTGCTGCCGGAGCTGCACTTCGACGCCAATCCGCTGAAGATGCGAGATCCCTCCGCAGAGTCTGTCAAAACCTTCTACGAGCTCCTGGACGAGGGAGACGTCAACCCCTGGAGCATCGAGGTGCTGGAGCCGAACCTCGGGAAGGCCTCCGAGATGGCCCGCAAGCTCGAGGCACTGCCCAGCGTCGAGAGCACCACGACCCTCGAGAGCTACGTGCCGCACGATCAGCAGGAGAAGCTCGACATCATCGGCGACATGGCGGTCTTCCTCGGGCTCTCCCAGGTGCGGCCGCTGCCGCCGCCCAGCGAGGCGCAGAACCTGCGCGCCATGGCGAAGTTCCAGGACGCCCTGGCCACCTTTGCAGCCAAGACCGACTCCGACGATCTGGCAGCCACGGCGCGGCGTCTCCACGAAGCCCTGGGCCGCTTCCTGGCCGACGCTGGGAAGCAGCCCGGCTCCGTTGCGGCGCTCCAGGTCTCGCTGGTCGATCCGATCGTCGAGCGGCTGCAACGCCTGGAACGCTCCCTGGAGGCGCGACCCTTTGGACTCGAGGATCTGCCCGAGGAGATCCGGGCCCGCATGCTCACGGCAGATGGCCGTGCTCTCGTGGAGGTGCATCCCCAGGGCAGCCTGAACGACGAGACCAACCTGCGTCGCTTCGTGTCCCAGGTGCGCGAGCTCGCGCCGCGCGCGACGGGTACAGCGGTGTTTCAGCTCGAAGCGGCGGATACCGTGGTGCGGGCGCTGAAGGAGGCGCTGCTGGCCGCGATGCCCTTCATCACGCTGCTACTTGTCGCGGTGTGGCGCAGCCCCCGCGACACAGCCCTGGTGATGGCGCCGCTGCTGCTCGCAGCACTCTTTACGGCGGCGATCTGCGTGCTGGTCGGGTTGCCCATCAACTTCGCCAACGTGATCGTCATCCCCCTGCTCCTCGGGATCGGCGTCGACAGCGGCATCCATCTCGTGCACCGCTACCGGGACCTCGGCCGCGGGGCCGGCGACCTGATGAAGACGAGCACTTCGAGAGCCGTGCTGTGGAGCGCCTTGACCACGGCGGGCAGCTTCGCCAGCCTGGCTTTTGCGGGGCACCGGGGGCTCGCCAGCCTGGGTCAGCTCCTCACCCTGGGCGTGGCGGTCACCCTCTTGTGCAACCTGCTGGTGCTACCGGCACTGCTCGCGCTCACCGAGGGGCACCGCGGGCGCGAGAGCCAGCAGGGGCGGGAGTCGGGCGCGGGCCTGCGCGACTGAGGCGCCTACTCTCCCAGCGCGAAGCGACCCACTGCCTCTGCAAAGCCCTCGGGGTTGTCCGTCATCACCGAGTGCCCGGACTGCGCGACCACCGCGAGCTGGCCTGCCGCAAGGACCTCGTCCACCATGCGGTCCGCGACGTCCGCCGCCAGCACGTCCGAAGCCGCACCGCGCACCACCAGGCAGGGACACGGGATCTTCGCCAACGCCTCCCACAGGCGCCGCGTGGTCTCTCGCTCCTGGCGCTCGGCCTCCTCCCGGCTCACGCCTGCGCGGGCGGCATGGAAGGCGGGGTCGAGCCTGCGGGTGAAGCGGCCGTCTTCGCGCTGGCGCAGCTCATACCGGGCCATGCGCCGGATCGCCTCCGCCGTGGCGGCCGGATAGTTGTGGACCAGCCGCTGCTCGTACTCAGCGGCGGATGCGAAGCTCCCGTCGCCGCTCTTGCCGCCTGTGCCGCCCGCCTCTCGTCCCGCCACCTCCATCTGGATGCGCGTCGTGCCGCGGGGGTCGAGCTCCGGGCCGGCGTCCACGATCACCAGCCCTGCCATGCGCTGCGGGTGGGCGGCGGCAAAGAGCGTGGCCACGCGACTTCCGAACGAGTGGCCGAGGAGCACCAGCCGCTCGATCCCGAGGGCGGCAGTCACGGTCTCCAGGTCGCGCACGTGGCTGTCATAATCGTAGCGCCCCGCGCGGTCGTGGTCCGACTCACCGTGTCCCCGCAGGTCGATGGCCAGGGTGCGGTAGTGCGGCGCCATCCGCGGCGCAAAGTCGTCGAAGATGTGCGCCTCGTTGCCGAAGCCATGGAGCATGACCAGCGGCACGCCCTCCTGGCTCCACTCGAGGATGTGAAGGGAGAGGCCGTCGCTGGCGGGAATGCGTCGCGAGCAGGGCTGCATCCCGGCCATGCTACCCGATTCCGATTCGCCGTTTCACGATCCGGGAGCGGGAAATTGCTAACGTCTGGCCCCACCGCGGGCCAGGAGGAGCGCCATGCCGAGCATCGAGACCACCCCGGAGCTGGTTCGGTCCACCTACGAGACGCTTTCGCGGAAGCTCGCGAACGTGCGCGAGCGCCTGCACCGCCCGCTGAGCTACGCGGAGAAGATCCTCCTCGGCCACCTGGACGACCCGGCAGGCCAGGCCCTGGACGCGGGGAGCAGCTATCTCGCGCTGCGTCCGGACCGGGTGGCGATGCAGGACGCCACGGCGCAGATGGCGCTGCTCCAGTTCATCTCCTCGGGCCGCGAGGAGACCGCCGTGCCGACCACCGTGCACTGCGATCATCTGATCCAGGCTTACCGCGGCGCGAGCCAGGACATGGAGCGCGCACGGGTCGGCAACCGGGAGGTCTACGACTTCCTGCGCTCAGCCTCGGCCCGCTATGGGATCGGCTTCTGGGGACCGGGTGCGGGGATCATCCACCAGGTGGTCCTCGAGAAGTACGCCTACCCGGGCGGCATGATGATCGGGACGGACTCCCACACTCCGAACGCCGGGGGGCTCGGCATGTTTGCCTGCGGTGTGGGGGGTGCCGACGCTGTGGACGTGATGGCGGGCTTTGCCTGGGAGGTGCTCTACCCCAGGATCGTCGGCGTGCGGCTCAGCGGGAAGCTCCACGGGTGGACGGCACCCAAGGACGTGATCCTCAAGGTCTGCGAGCTGCTGACGGTGAAGGGCGGCACCAACCGAGTGGTCGAGTACTTCGGCCCGGGCACCCGGTCGCTCTCCTGCACGGGCAAGGCCACCATCACCAACATGGGCGCCGAGCTGGGCGCCACGACCTCCATCTTCCCCTACGACGAGCGCATGGCGGTGTATCTGAAGAGCACCGAGCGGGAAGCCCTGGCGGACCTCGCGGACCGGCATGCCGAGCTGCTGTGCGCCGACCCCGAAGTGGAGCGGGACCCGGAGCGCTTCTTCGACGAGATCATCGAGATCGACCTCTCGAGCCTCGAGCCGCACATCGTCGGGCCGCACACGCCGGATCTCGCCCGGCCCGTCTCCCGCATGGCGGCGGATGTGAAGGAGCAGGGCTATCCCGAGGCGCTCACGGCCTGCCTGATCGGCAGCTGCACGAACTCTTCCTACGAAGACGTCTCGCGGGCCGCGGACGTCGCGCGGCAGGCCAGTGCCCGGGGTGCCAGGGCCAGGACCCGGCTGTGGTGCACGCCGGGCTCCGAGCAGGTGCATCAGACCATTGCGCGGGACGGCCAGCTCGAAGCCCTGGAATCCATCGGCGCGGTGGTGCTGGCCAACGCCTGCGGGCCCTGTATCGGCCAGTGGCGCCGGGACGACGTGGAGAAGGGCGTGGCCAACTCGATCCTCACCTCCTTCAACCGCAACTTTCCCAAGCGCAACGATGGCAACCCCGACACCCTGGCCTTCATCGGCAGCCCGGAGATCACCGTGGCATACGCCCTGGCCGGAACCCTTGCCTTCGACCCGCTCCGCGACGAGATCGAGGCGGAAGACGGTACGCGCTTCCGCCTGGAGCCGCCGGCACCGGCGCCGGAGGTGCCCGAAGGGGGCTTCGTCACGAGCTCGGAAGGCTACCTGGCGCCGCCGGCGGACCGCCGGCGCATCCAGGTCGAGATCGCCCCGGACAGCGAGCGGCTGGCGTTCCTGGAGCCCTTTCCCCCCTTTGACGGAAAGGACTACAGAGAGCTGCCGTTGCTGCTCAAGGCGCGCGGGAAATGCACCACGGACCACATCTCCATGGCTGGCCCCTGGTTGCGATTCCGCGGCCACCTGGACAAGATCAGCGACAACATGTTCATCGGCGCCGTGAACGCCTTCACCGGCAAGGTTGGCGAGGGGCTGAACCAGGTGACCGGCGAGTCCGGCATCCCCTTCCCTGCGGTCGCTCGCGACTACAAGCGCCGCGGACTGCGCTGGATCGTGGTGGGGGACGAGAACTACGGCGAGGGCTCGAGCCGAGAGCACGCCGCCATGGAGCCGCGCTGGCTGGGCGCGGCAGCCGTGGTGGCCCGCAGCTTCGCTCGCATCCACGAGACGAACCTCAAGAAGCAGGGCATCCTGGCACTCACCTTCGCAGATCCAGCGGACTACGAGAAGGTGCAGGAGAAGGATCGCGTGAGCATCACCGGCCTGGCCGACCTCGCTCCCGGGCGGCCGCTGTTGGTGACGCTGCACCACGAAGACGGCAGCCGCGAGAGCTTCGAGGTGCATCACACCCTGAACGCCGACCAGGTGGCCTGGTTCAAGGCCGGCTCGGCCCTCAACGTGTTGCGGAACCAGTAGCCCGGCGCGGGCTCAGGCCGCGCGCTGCGTTGCCGCCGTGCTCGGAACGAGCACGGCGCAGCGGACCGCGTGGCTGCGGCCCAGCTGCAGGTCGGAGCGCCGGATCTCCAGCTGGCCCGAAGCGCCCGCGAGCAGCGCGTCCAGGGAGCGCCCGAGCGCGCGAGCGCGCGGGACTCCCAGCAGCTCCTCTGCAGCAACGTTCATCTGGATCACGCCGCGCCGGTCGTCGGAGACCAGCAGGCCCACGGGCAGTCCGTCGATCAGGTCCCGCTGCTCGAGGGGCAGGATGTCGAAGAGGCCACCCTGGAAGATGGCGGATCGCAGCGGAACCGCCGCCAGGCCCATCAGCACGGGAGTGGGGTCGAAGCCCAGGTCCAGGCCGGAGTAGAGGTAGATCACGTTTCCGGCCAGGGGGATCACGAGAGCCACGGAGAGCACCATCAGGCGAACCGGAAGGCCTTGTCGGGGCCACCGGTAGGCGGCCAGGCCGAAGAGCGTGATGGAGGTGGCCACCAGGGCGTAGGAGTAGCCGGCGAAGATGTCGAAGAGCGGGCCGGGGTTGGAGTGGCTCCCGTCGAAGCTCAGGAAGAGGTCGCCCCAGGGGCCGAGGAAGAGCAGCCCGTAGCAGAAGAGCCCCGGAATGCAGAGGGCCAGCGGAAACCAGGGAAGCCGCCGCACCAACCGAATGGATGCCGCGTGAGCGGCCACGCCGAGCAGGAAGGGTGGGGCTGCGATCACTCCCACGTAGATCATCACGGCCCGCGTCCACGAGCCGATGGTTTCGTGGCATGCGAGGACGCTGCCGACTCCCCAGACGCCGATCACAGCGGTCAACGCCGTGAACCAACGGCCACCCGGGGTGCGCCGATTCCGCTGCCAGACGCTGAGCCCGGTCCACAGCATCAGGACCGTGCTCAGCTCGACCGCCAGCGTGTACGGAAGCTTGGGCACCCCCACTCTTCGGTAGCTTCAGCCGTCCGCCTGAGCGTTTCCCTTGGGGGGCCGCGGCTGCGATGGGCCCGGCGCAGGCTCATCCGATGGGGCCCGGAGCCTGCTCTGGGTCTCCATGCCGAACTGCCGCCGGACCCAACGACGGACCGCCGGGTGGGCGAGAGGCAGCAGCGCCATCCCCAGGATTCCGAGGGAGAGGGCCACGTGCGCGAGGCTCCGCTCCGCCACGCTGTTGCCGAAGAAAGCGAAGGTTCCCGAGCGGACCATGCCGCCGAGCCCCAGCGCCGTGAAGAAGCGCAGTGCTCGCATGGGCGTGAGCCCTGCGGCCGCGTGATAGGCGGTGGTGGGGCCGAAGGGATAGCCCGTTCCGAGTGCCACCAGGGCGGCCCCTCCCCGGCTGCCCGCCAGGGCTACGGCCTTGTGGATGCGCGCGGGCAGGCGCCCATGCAGGGTGTCTGGGCCCAGCCAGCGGGCCAGGCCAAAGGCCCAGCCGCCGGAGACCAGGAGCCCCAGGGTGCCGATGGCGGTGCCCAGAAGCACGCCGAAGCAGAGGCCCGCCGCGGTCAATACGAGCTGGGACGGGAGCATGAGGAAGGTCCGAAACCCCACGAGGAGCACGAACCCCGCGGGCCCCCAAAGCCCCATGCGCAGGACCAGGTCGCGCAGGGAGGCCACGTTCCACGCCAGCCCGAGGGCGTCGCGGGCGAGCAGCCCCAGGCCGAGGAGCAGTGCGCCGACGCTCAGCGTCGCGGTGGTACGGAGGAGAAGGTTCGGTCGGCGCACGGGCGGCAAGGGTAGCCGTCCCCGGGGCTCAGCAGGCTGGCCGGCGCCCGCCTGGAGAGAGCCATAAGATTCCCGCGTGTCTGGTCCCGCCCTCGTGATTGCAAACCCCGTGAGCGGCGGGGGTCGGACTCCTCGGGTCCTGTCGCGGATCGAGGCCCGCCTCGACGAGGCCTTCGGTCCCCTCGAGCGGGTCTGGACCCGGGTGCCCGGGGAGGCCGCGCGGCTTGCAGGCGAGGCAGCGCGCTCCGGGGTGGCGTGCGTGATCGTGGCGGGGGGAGACGGAACCCTGCGAGAGGTGGCCTGCGGCATCCTCGGGAGCGGGCGGGGCGCGGAGGTGGAGATCGTCCCGCTTCCCCTCGGTAGCGGGGGCGACTGGCTGCGAAGTCTGGAGATCCCACGCCGGGCGGATCTCGCGGTGGAGCGTCTGCGGGAGGGCAAGACGCGGGCCGTGGACGCCGGGCGTGTCACCTATACGGCCCGGGATGGGCGGCCGGCCAGTACCTGGTTCGTGAACATCGCAAGCTGTGGCCTCTCGGGCCTGGTGACGGAGCGGGTCAACCGCCGTCGAAAGCGACTGGGAGGTGGCCTGGCGTTCCTGGCCGGCACACTCCAGGCGCTGGCTGCCTACCGGAGCGCTCCGGTATCTCTCTGCGTCGATGGCGAGTGTGTCTTCGAGGGCCCCCTGGTGCTGGCTGCGGCCGCCAACGGTGGCACCTTCGGAGGAGGTATGCGCGTCGCGCCGCGCGCCCGCATCGACGATGGCCTCCTGGACGTCGTGGTGATCGGCGGCCTGTCGAAGGGGACCCTGCTGCGTCATCTCCCCAGCATCTATCGTGGCACGCACCTCGCGGTGCCCGGTGTCTCCCTGCATCGGGGCCATCGCCTCCGGGCGGAGGCCGCCGCGGGCCGGGTGTGGATCGAGCTGGATGGCGATCCCCTGGGCACCCTTCCCATGCAGGTCGAGGTGGTGCCCGGCGCCCTGCGCATGCGCGGACTGCGCCCGTGAGCGAGAACCTCTTCGAGCGGATTCGCGCGGCTGCCGCCGAGGTGAGCCGTCTGGCACGGCACGCGCGCATCGACGATGGCGCTCTGGAAGAATTTGCAGGCCTGCTGGCGCGAGAGCGACCGACTCCTCCCAGGACGGACCCCGCCGGGCTGCGCCTGGTGGATGACGCGACGACAGTGGCCTTCGTGATCAGCTTCGACGCCATCAATTTCGGCTCCGGGTGGTTTCCGACCCTCGCCAAGCGCCGGGGGCACTCGGGCTCCCTCACGATCGTCCGGGCCCTGCGTGAGCGCTTCGAGCAGGCCGGGCCCTGGAGCGCACGAGAGCTTGCGGCTCTCTCTACCGTGGACTGTGCCAGGACCTTCGGCCAGTCTACGGAGGGGCCTGCGGGGGAGCTGATGGCGCTGTATGCCCAGGCGTTGAACGAGCTGGGGGACTTCCTCTGCCGCAGCTACGGGGGACGCTTTGCAGGGCCCGTGGAGCAGGCCGCGGGCTCGGCCGAACGGCTGGTGGAGATCCTGGCCGAGATGCCGCTCTACCGCGATGTCGCTCGCTACCAGGGGTTCGAAGTGCCGTTCTACAAGCGCGCGCAGATCACCTGCCACGACTTGTCCCAGGCGTTGGAAGGCCGCGGCCTCGGAGCCTTTCACGACCTGGACCAGCTCACGCTCTTCGCCGACAACCTGGTTCCCCACGTCTTGCGCAGGCTGGGTGTCGTCGAGCTCGATCCTGTGCTCAGTGCGCGCATCGATGCAGGGGAGCGGATCGCCTCCGGGAGCGAGGAGGAGGTCGAGATCCGCGCGGTGGCCCTGCATGCCGTGGAACGCCTGGTGGACTCGTGTCGGCGACGCGGCTGGCCCACCCAGGCGCGGCACGTGGACTCCCTGCTGTGGTCCCGCGGCCAGAGCCCGAAGATCAAGGCTCACCCTCGGCACCGCACGCGCTGCACCTACTATTGAGCCCATGGCAAGGCCTGACCCGAGGAGGCAACCCATCTTCGATCCGCAGCTCGCCCTCATGATCGCGCTGCTGGCCCTGCTCGCGGGTCTGGCCTGGTGGCGCGGCGGCGTCGGGCTCGTCTGGGTGGGCCTCGGGGACGGCTGGCAGATGCTGCTGCGCTACGCCGCGATCATCGCCGTCTCATTCCTGGCAGCGGGCCTCGCGCGGTCGCTGGTTCCCCACGAATGGATCCGAGGGGCTCTCGGCCACGAAGCCGGCCTGCGGGGCATCCTGGTGGCGACAGCGGCGGGCGTGGTCACCCCGGCGGGCCCCTTCGTCTCCATGCCCATCGCCGCGGTTCTGCTGCGCGGGGGCGCCTCTCCGGGTGCCGTGGTGGCCTTTCTCACCGCCTGGTCGCTGCTGGCCCTCCACCGTCTGGTGGCCTGGGAGGTGCCGATCCTGGGTCTGCGTTTCGCGCTGCTCCGCTACGGCATCTCCACGCTACTCCCGATCCTTGCCGGCCTGGGAACCCGGGCATTGCTGCGCGGCGCTGGATTCTAGCTAGCCAGCGAGGCTCCCTCGGCTAAGCTGCGGCTCTCTGACTCTTCTGGACCCGGGGGTTTCCATGGCAGCGAAGAAGAAGAAGACCACGCGAAAGGTGCGAAAGGCTCCGAAGGGCCGATCGGCCAGCAAGGCGAGCAAGGCCAGCAAGGCCAGGACGGCCAGGACGGCCAGCAGGAAGCGGACCGCTGCGAAGAAGAAGGCGAGCGTTCGGAAGCCCGCGCGCAAGCCGACACGCAAGACGGCACGCAAGCGGGCCTCGCAGGCCAAGGGTGGGCAGAAAGAGGAGCACTACTCGGACCTGCGTCGCGTCGCCCTCGCGAGGGCCCTGAAGAGCGTCCACTAGCGCAAGGCGCGTAACGCCTGGGCCAGCGCCTCCCGGCTCTGTTCCGACAGGCCGGGGGTATCGAGCAGCTGCTCCACCAGCGTTGCGACGTCCGGGCCGAAGTTCCTGCCGGATTCGGTGGCGGATCCGATCGGGGATCTGACGCGGGCCTCCGCCGAGCCTTGCGCGTGCGTGGGGGGCTGCAGACGCGCCACGAGCCAGGCGATCCGCCTGCTGATTCGCGACAGCGCCGGGCGCAGCTGCGTGGCGAGGTCCGGCGGCCCGGCGAGGGCTGGAGGCCCCACCAGGGTCGTCTCCTGGACCTGCCGGGCGGCGGCAAAGAGCGCGTGAAAGAGCGTCTCCACCGCGTTCTCGTCGGGGAGCCTGCGGCCCAGGCTCGCAGCCGCCTCCCGGGTGGCCAGCAGGGCGGCGGAGAGCACGGTCGCCTCGCGGCCTGGGACCCGGACCGGAGAGCCGAGCCGGCGCTTGGCCTCGGCAACCCAGGTCATCAGGTCGAGGCGTTCGTCGAGAGCCGCGACCAGCGCGAAGAGCGGAGCGCCTGCATCCCCCTGGTCCAGCAGCCACGCATCCACGTCACGCATGCGATCTCGGGTGTCCGCCGTGCCCAGCCAGGCCTTCCGGTCCCGCGTGAAGGGCGGGAGGGCGCGCAGCCCACGCGTGCCCAGTAGCCAATGGGGGGCCTCCTGGGTGTCCGAGACGATGGCATCCACCCGGCCTTCCAGCAGGGCGGACCGGACCGCGGTGTTCGGCGTGATCGCCATGACGCGGGCCTTGGGAAAGCGGGCGCACGCCACCTGCTCGAGATGGCCTCCGGCATTGACGCCCAGGCGCACGCCGGATCGGTTCAAGGATGCGGTCGTCTCCGGGGCCGTCACGGGTAGGATCACGAGCGCGCCGCTCTCGGCGACGGGAACCGAGAAGCGGCCCACCAGGGACCGCTCCGGGCGTACCGTCACGCCGCCGATCGCCAGGTCGAAGCGGCCCTCTTCGAGATCCTGGAGCAGCTCCGGCCAGCGGAAGCGAACCCACTCGAGACGCAGGCCCCGGGCCCGGGCGTAGCGGCGGGCCAACTCCACGTCGCTGCCCTCGAAGCGGCCTCCCCGCAAGAGGCTGAAGGGTGCGTAGTCTCCGCTGGCTCCCACGCGCAGGACCCCGGAATCCCGCAGCTGTGGGGCCTCCGCCAGACCCATGCGCGGAAGGGTCAAGAGGAGGCATGCGACGAGCAGGCGGAACAAGACGGTCCTCCAGGGTGTCGGTCCGAGGTCGAGGCAGGGCCCGGACAGGCCAGGTCCTCGCATCGAGAGTAGCCGCGGGAGGCCCCGGGGAGCCGCTGGAATTGACCGATCTACCCGAATTCCCTAACGTTCTTCCCCCACGGCGAGCGTGGCCACCGCGCTCGCCAGGCGGCTCCCCGCAGGTCCCCTCCCGGCGCATCCGGAATCCGTTGCTACTGGAGTCCGGCGCTTCCGGCGCCGTGGGCACGCGCGCCCGCGATCCATTTCCTCGCCCACTCACTGAGGTCAGGCCATGCTGTCGCTCGACGAGATCGAACCGGGCGCCCAGTGCACCCACAAGAATACCGGCCTTCGCTACAGCGTGGTCGAGGTCGGCGAGGTCGAGGTGCTGCTGTCTGCCGAGGCTGCGGAGATGCAGGATCTGGTGGTGCCGGCCGAGCTGTTCCGCACCGAGTTCGTGCTCGGCGAGCGCTATACCGCGCGTCGCCGCAGTGGGCGGGGGCGTGGCCGCCGGGGCGCCGCGAGGGCACCCGCGCCCACCGGGCCGAAGGCTCGGGGTCGGATCAAGAAGATGGTGCGGGATCGTGGCTTCGGCTTCATCCGGGGCGACGATGGCAAGGAGGTCTTCTTCCACCGCTCCGGCATGGCCGGCTCGGACTACGACCAGATCTCCGAGGGCGATGCCGTGGAGTACGTCATCCAGGAGGGTCCGCGCGGAGCGCGCGCAGAGCATGTCCGCCAGGTGACGGCAGACTCCGCCGCGTAGCGCGCCGTACGGGCCACCTGCAGGGCCTCAGAAGTAGCGGTGGACGATGGGGAGCCTGCGGCCCGTCCCGAAGGCCTTGGGCGAGACCCGCAGCACCAGGGGCGCCTGCCGGCGCTTGTACTCGTTGCGGTCCAGGCGCCGCACGATGGCCGCCACCTCCTCTGCTGCCGCGCCGGCGGGCGCGCGGATGCCACCCATCCCGAGCCCGCCCTCGATGGCCTGTTGGAGAACGCTGTCCAGCACCTCATAGGGCGGCAGGTCGTCGCTGTCGAGCTGGTCCGGAGCCAGCTCCGCCGAGGGAGGCTTCTCGATGCTGCTCTGCGGAATGCGTTCGCCGTTGCGGTTGGCGTGCCGCGCCAGGGCGTAGACGTCGCCCTTGTAGACGTCGCCGAGGACACACAGGCCACCCACGGTGTCCCCGTAGAGCGTGCAGTATCCCACCGAGAGCTCGCTCTTGTTTCCCGTGGCCAGCACCAGGCGTCCTTCTGCGTTGGCGACCGCCATCAGGATGGCGCCGCGGATGCGCGACTGGATGTTCTGCTGGGCGAGCCCATAATCGTCCCGCGCACCGAAGAGCGTGGCAAAGATCGCGCGATACGCCTCGTAGACCTCGTCGATGGCCACCCGGCGCACCTCGATGCCCAGTTGGCGCCCGAGCGCCAGGGCGTCTGCCACGCTGTGTTCCGAGGAGAAGGGCCCCGGCATCGCCACTCCCAGCACCTGCTCGGCACCCAGGGCCTGCACGGCGAGGTGGGCGGTGACGGCGGAGTCGATGCCCCCCGAGAGCCCCACCACGGCGCCCGGGGGCAGGCCCTGCTTGCGGAAATAGTCCCGGATGCCGAGGACCAGGGCGGCCTCGAGCTGCGCCACGCGCGCGGGGTCGTGGACTTCCTCCAGGGCGAGGGCGGGCGCGTCCTCGAGGTCGACCACCTGGACGGAAGGCTCGAAGAGGGGAAGCGTCGTGCGGACGCGGCCCTCGGCATCCACCAGGAAGGAACCGCCGTCGAAGATCAGCTCGTCGTTGCCGCCGACCTGGTTGCAGAAGGCGATGGGAACCCGGTGCTTGCGCGCCAGCTCTGCGAAGAGACGCCGGCGCGCGGCCGGCTTGCCCAGGTGCCAGGGGGAGGCGGAGCAGTTCAGCACCAGCTGGGCTCCCGCCCGGGTCAGCTCTTCCACCGGATCGCAGCCGTAGTCCATGGGCTCGACCCAGGCGTCCTCGCACACGCTGAGGCCCAGGACGGCCTCCCCGAGCGGCGCCGGCCGGCGCTTCTCCGCGGGCAGGAAGTAGCGCTTCTCGTCGAAGACATCGTAGGCGGGCAGCAGCGTCTTGGCCTGGACTGCGGCTCGCTCGCCGTTCTGGAGCAGCACGGCGCAGTTCTGCAGCGCCTTGCCTCCCGTGGGGGCCGTGCGCAGCACGGCTCCCACGACGATGGCGATCTCCCGGCTGGCAGCGGCCAGCTGCTCGAGCTCGCGCAGCTGATCGTCCACGAAGCCTTCCCGCTCCAGCAGGTCCATGGGGGGATAGCCGGTGAGCGCGAGCTCCGGAAGCAGGACCAGCTCCGCGCCAGCGCGGGCGGCCTGCGCTGCGGCCTGCTCGATCCGGGCGCGGTTGCCGGCCAGGTCGCCCACGATGGGGTTGATCTGTGCGAGGGCGATCTTCACGCGGCGAGGATCGGGATCCGCCCGAGAGGCGTCAATCCCCGGGCGGGTGACCATTCTCGCGACCCCTGGGCGGATCCGAGGTGGAGGGGGTGGCACACCGCCGAGAGGAGGCCGTGGATCACTTCGCTGCCAGGCTGCCCAGGGATGAGATCGGCAGCACTTCGCAGTGGGGGTCCTCGGGCGGCCTGCCGTGGGTCACCCAGCGCAGCATGGCGAAGCCTTCCAGCCGTCCACCCGTGTCGACCCAGTTGGAGACCCCCGGGTCCCTTGGGGCGATCACCACCCGCCAGGATCCGTCCGTCTCCGCCTCTGCCTTGTAGTGGTTCGTACAGGGCGCCGTGTAGCGGCTGTCGTACGACTCCATCCACGGATTGACGAGCGTGATTCCCCAATACGAGAAGCTACCCTCGGCTGCCCGGATCGTGACCACCAGTGCCTGGTCCGGCTCGAGGACCCAACGGCTTCCCATGTAGAACATGTCCGTGTTGCAGTGTGTGTCGACTTCGCTCTCGCTGGCCTCGACGTGATGCTGGCCGGAGCTCCCTCCGATCTGGTTGATCCGGCTCCCGAATCCTTTCCACATCGCGATACTGGTTCGAACGGTGAACAAGAAGAACTTCGCTGCGGTCGAGAGTTTCTCACCGAGCTCTTCTGGCGTGAGCTGCGGCGGCGGAACTTCCCGGTCGAGCAGCTCGAGGTGGAGGTCGGCTGCCTCCTGATTGCGCAGGTCGCAGAAGGTCTCTCGAATCGCGAGATGTTGAGCGCCCTTCTCGAGCCTGATCCAATTTCCTTCTCGTTTCTCTGGACTCAGGATGATCTCGAATTCGCCGTTGGCCGAGATTTCGAAGTCGTCGATGCCGTACTGGGCGAGGTTTCCGCCCGGCTTTCCGGAGCCCCAGTGGAAGATGTCGCTTCCGAGATTGATGCCGATGTAGATTGCCTCTCCGCGCGTCCCGAAAAAGCGGTAGGTCTCGCTGTCGCTGACCACTGCGAAGTATCGATTGATGTCGGGGTTGTCGACGATGAACTTGTGGTAGTCGTCCTCGTTGAGAAAGAGAACCGGGTGCAGCGGGTCGTTCTTTTCGACCACCCACTCGAGGGCAATGGTCGCCATGCGGGTGACCCATCGGTAACCCTCTGCCCAATCGGTCGCCGTTCCGGGATGTTGGGCAGCGTTTACGAGCAGGGTCGCCTCGCGTTGCGCTGCGATCCACTCATCGAAGCCGCGGGTCATCACTTCGGGCGGGTTTCTCACGGATGGGTCTCCTCAACGGTCTGGACGCCGCCGAGAAGGCGCTGCGTCATGGATTCTCGAGCGCCGTTCGGCCAACTTCGCGCACCATCCTGGAAATTCGGCGGGGGACTCGAGGTTGCGGTCCTCCGCTTCGCTGGACACCCGGATGGCGCGGTGCCCTTGACATTATACCCAGATACAAGCTGTATCCTGTACCCCCCAGGACCCGGCCAGCGCGACTGACGATCGGTTCGGCCCAGCGGCCCTGCAAGGAGAGCTGAATGGACGACCGAAAGCTACTCGGAATCGGAGTCGTCGGGACCGTGATCGCGGCGCTCTGCTGCTTTACGCCGCTCCTGGTGGGATTGCTCGCCGTGGTGGGCCTCTCGGCCGCAGTGGGATGGCTCGACTATGTGTTGCTGCCGGCCCTCGTCGTCTTCGTGGGGATCACTGTCTATGCGCTCGTACGGCGTCAGCGCAGCGGATCAGACGAAAGGGGAACGCCGTGACCCTGCGTGACCAGGTGGAGCGCGACGACTGTTGCTCCCAAGGCGCCCAGGAACGCTCCCGCTTCGACCTCGGCATCCTGGGAGGAGGCTCTGCCGCCTTCGCCGCGGCTCGCCGCGCCTCGGACCTCGGGGCCCGGGTGTTGATGGTCAACCAGGGATTGATCGGTGGCACCTGCGTGAACATTGGCTGCGTCCCGTCCAAGACGCTGATCCGGGCCGCGGAGAATCACCACCTCCACGGGTTGTCGCGATTCCGGGGCCTCGAGGCCGAAGGGGGTCGCGTCGATTTCCCGGAGCTGATTCGCGAGAAGGACGAGCTCGTCACTGCGCTTCGGCAGGCGAAGTACACCGATGTGCTCTCCGGTCTCGAGAACGTCGTGCATATCGAGGGCTGCGGGCGGATCCGCGCCCCTGGCCAGATCGAAGTCGGCGAATCCGTCCATGAAGCCGACAGGATCCTGATCGCCACGGGTACGCGCCCCGCCGTGCACCCCATCCTGGGTCTCGACGACCCGGAAGTCTGGGATAGCACGAAGGCCCTGGCCGCTGCGTCGCTTCCGCGGCGCCTCGTGGTCCTGGGCGGCCGCTATGTCGCCCTCGAGCTCGGGCAGATGTTCGCCCGCCTCGGCAGCCAGGTCACCCTGGTGCAGCGAAGCGCGCAGCTGCTTCCGGAGGAGGATCTCGATGTCGCGGAAGCGCTTGCGGACTACCTGCGGCGGGAAGGCATACGACGTGCGTACGGGCTCGCAGGTGACGGCGGTGGATCGTGAAGGCGGCGGATTCCGCGTCGAGATGCGCCGGGACGGAGCCAAAGAACAGCTTCCGGCGGATGCGGTCCTGGCCGCGCTGGGACGCTCTGCGAATACGCAGGGACTGGGGCTCGAGGATCTGGGCGTCGAGCTCCGCGATGGCTTCGTTTCCGTTCGAGAGGATCTCCAGACGAGTGTGCCCGGCATCTACGCGGCCGGCGACGTGATCGGAGAGCAGGCCTTCGTGTATGCGGCTGCCTATGAGGGGGGGCTCGCCGCCGAGAACGCTCTCGAGGGAGCCGCCACCCAGCGCGACTACACGGCCATCCCCTGGGTAATCTTCACGGATCCGCAGGTCGCGGGTGTGGGCATGAACGAAAAGCAAGCGGCCGCCGCGGGAGTCGAGGTCGACGTCTCCGTCCTTCCTCTCGGCGAGGTTCCGCGTGCGCTCGCCGCGCGAGACACGCGCGGCTTCGTCAAGCTCTTGCGGGCGCGCGGCGAAGATCGGCTCGTCGGGGCCCGCGTTCTCGCCCCCGAAGGCAGTGAGCAGATCATGGAGGCCAGCCTGATGATCAAGTTCGGCCTGCCGATCTCGGAGGTCGCGCGCCACTTCCACCCCTACCTGACGCAGGGCGAGGCCATGAAGCTGGCTGCGCTCGGGCTGGACCAGGACGTCAAGACATTGTCCTGCTGCGCAAGCTAGGGGCGGGCCTGGCCTGGGCGCCTCGCGTCGGCTGAGGGCCGAAGCGGGCTCCAGAGCGCTTCACGTCCTTGTTGGGCAGGCTGCGGGGAGGTTCTGCGTTACGACGCTCTCCGTCCCAGTTCGGCCAACCCTGGGGATCGCCTCAGACTTCGGAGGGGATGTCGAAGCGCGCCTGATAGGCCGCGTGGCGGGGGCGCTCGGCAGCCAGATCGAGGTCCGTATCCGCGAAGGAATATTCGTGAACGCCGTGGCGATCCTTCGGCCGCTGCTTCATCCAGGCGGCCAGCAGCTTCTCGGCCTCGGGCGCAAGGGGAGTGCCGCAGCGTTCATAGACGCCGCGGATGCTCCCGATCGGGTCGGCCACCAGGTCCTGGTAGCGCACGTCGATGATCTGGTCCGCGGGCAGCGTGCCTTTGTCCCGCTGCTCCATCACCTTCTCCGGGAGGTAGGCATAGCCGAAGGCCATCGCCTGGACGACCGCCTGGTAGTGCACGTCGTCACTGCGCATCCACTGCAGGCTCGCCATCAGGTTCGCCAGCGAGCCCAGCACTCGGAGTGGATCGCGGTGCGTGAGGATGACGTGCGCGTCCGGGTAGGTCGCAAAGAGGTGCTCGAGATTGTTCATGTGGGAGGGCGCCTTCAACACCCAGCGCCGTCGCGGACGCTGCCACTGGAGCAGCTTCAGGAAGCGACGATGGTAGGCGTACCAAGGTGCGGGGTCCGTCGTCGCCTTCCACATCGTGTAGCTCGGAATCTGGAAGAAGCCCGTGAACATGTCGGACGCGAACTCGTGGGCAAAGATGTAGATGCACTCGTTGGGAAGCTCCGCGCCCAGCTCGTGCATCGTCCGCATCGCCGGCACGATGTGGTCCTGCATCCTGACTTCTCTCTCCGCGCATGCGATTGTCCTGGCGACATCCTCCCCCGAGCTCGCGACTGCCGCAGCCGGGTACATCATCTCCCAGGTGATGGCTGCACGATTGCCAGGGTCGCGCCACAGCAGCTCGTGGAGCAGGCTGGTTCCCGTGCGGGCAAGGCCCGTCACGAAGAGCGGTGCGACGATCTCCTCCTCCTCGATCTCGGGGTGGTCGCGGAAGATCTTCTCGGTGCGGAGCCGACTCTCGAGGATCCGTGCGATCTCCGCGCGTGCCATCATCCGACCCAGGAGCGTGAGCTGCGCCTCTTCTTCGAGCGCATGAACGAGGATCCGGAGGCCCTCCCGGAAACCCCCATCGCCAAAGTCATCGAGCCCGGTCGAATCCATTGCGGCCTGCAGCGCCTGTTCCGCGTCGAGCGGCACCACCTGGCGTCCGGCGTCGCCCAGCGACGCGCCGAGCGCGTTCAAGTGATCGACCCACTCGGAACGGGCCGGCGGGGTCCATGTCATCGGTTTGCTTCCTCCGATCGCTCGGGTTGCCCGGCTGGCCTGGCTTGGCCTACGGATAGTAGACGAGGAGCGCGTCCCCGAAGGCCGCTGGCTTGCGTTGTCCCTCGATCTCGAAGCGGACGTGGATCGTCCCGCGCAGTGCGCCGCCGGGCAGGCTTCGCACGTGCTTGAGGGTGGCGCGCATGCGGAGGCGGTCCCCACAGCGGACCGGCGAGCGCAGGCGCATCCGCTCGCTTCCGGGATTCACGACCATTCCCGTGGACTCGATCCGCAGGATCTGGCTCAGGAAGAACGGCGCCAGGGAGAGCGTGAGGTGCCCGTGGGCAATGGTGGTGCCGAAGGGCGACTCCCGGGCAGCTCGCTCGGGGTCAGTGTGGATCCATTGCCGGTCATTGGTTGCCTCGGCAAAGCGGTCAATGCGATCCTGCGTGATCTCCAACCAGTCCGAGACTCCGAGCTCCTGGCCGACGAGAGGCTTCAGGGCTTCGATGTCCGGAAGAACCCGGGGCTCCGCCATCGGACCTCCAGCGCTTAGCGGAAAGCGAGTCTAGCAGCCCGTGCCCGCCAGGTAGGAGCGCCAAGAAGCTGGTTGAAACCAGCCGCGCGGGTTGCCGTATACTCGGCCAAGGCTGGTCGAAGGGATGTGCCATGGGGCGCCTGACACGCACGATCCTGGTTTCCGCTGCGCTCGTGGGCGGGCTCGGCTTCTTTGCGGCGGGCTCCGTGCTCTACAAGACGGCCATCGACCTCGATGCCCCGGCGTTCTTCCTGGGTGGCCCGATCCAGTCCTTGCTCGACCTGGCGGGGGTACCCACGCGCCCGTTGGTGGGCCCGTTCTGGATCGTGATGTGCTTGCTCGCGGTGGGGGTCCCGGTCTTCGTGCTGGTCCGCCGCGCGCTTGCCGCCAGCCAGCGGCCTGCCGACCTCGGGCGGCGACGGCTTCTCTCCGCCGCTGCGGGGGCAGCCGCAATGGGTGCCACCGGGCTGGCCGCGGGGCTGGCGTTTGCCCGGGCGTGGCTTGGCTTCGGCAATGGGGGCCGAGGCTGGGGGCCGGTGTTCCGCAACATCTTCGACGAGACGGTGCCCCGCACCCACCCGACTCATCCCGATCGCTGGAAGGGTGCCCGGGTGAAGGCCTACCGAACCCTGGGCCGCACTGGCTGGCGCATCTCCGACGTCGTGCTCGGCAGTGGCCGGATCCACGGTGCGAAGGGTGCGGAGCTGGTCCGTCAGGCCCTCGACCGGGGGGTGACCTACGTGGACACCTCGCCGGACTACGCTGCTACCGGGAGCGAGCTTGCCGTGGGCCAGGGCATCCGCGGACACCGGGACCAGGTCTTCCTTGCCACCAAGTTCTGCACGCCTCGCGGTCACCTGGGGCCCCTGGCGAGCGTCCCGGAGTACAAGCGTGTGATCGAGGAGAGCCTGCGGCGCCTGGGAACCGACTACGTGGACCTCGTCCATCTCCACTCCTGTGACGAAGTGGAGCGAATCCACTCGGAGAGCTGCCACGAGGCCTTCGACCGGCTGAAGCAGGAGGGCAAGGTCCGCTTCCTGGGCTTCTCCTCGCATACCCCGAATCTCGTCCAGGTGGCCGACGCTGCCATCGCCTCGGGGCGCTTCGACGTCATGATGCTGGCCTACCATCACGGGATCTGGCCTGGCATCGGAGAGGTCATCCGGCGCGCCCGCCGGGAGGGGGACATGGGCATCGTGGCCATGAAGACGCTGAAGGGTGCCAAGCAGCGAGGCCTGATGGACTTCCAGCGCTTCGCCGAGGCCTACAGCCAGGCGGCACTCAAGTGGACGCTCTCGAACCCGGATGTGTCCGCAGCGATCATCTCCTTCTTCGAGTTCCAACACCTGGACGAGTATCTCTACATCTCCGGCCAGACGCTGGATCCAGGAGATCTGACGCTGCTCCGCGAGTATGACCGACAGATTGCGGGCAGCTACTGCGCCCCCCATTGTGGCGCGTGTCTCTCGAGCTGCCCCGAGGGCCTCCCCATCGCCGACGTGCTGCGGCATCGCATGTACTTCGAGGACTACCACGACGAGAAGGAGGCCATGCGTCTCTACGCTGCGCTGGAAACCAATGCCGAGGTCTGTCTTGGCTGCAACGCGCCTTGCGCCGGGTCCTGCCCCCTTGGGATCGACATCCGAAGCCGGACTGTTGCTGCCCACGAGATGCTGACCCTGCAGGCCGCCGGAGAAGCTGCATGAGCGGTTCCGATTCTCTCCTGCTTCGATGCACCCACTCCTTCGCCCGCATCGCTGCTCTCATGATCGCGCTCTGCCTGGCGCTACCGGCTGCCGCCGCCGGCCACTGGTCCGTCCCGGAGCCGGGAGCGTGTGCGCCAAAGGGCGGGCTGGTCTCGACACCCGGGAGTCCTCCCGACGATGCTGCCGTGGCCCCTTTCAAGACCGGCGACGTCTTCGACATGGATCACCTCGATGTGTTGAAACGCTTCCTGCCCGACTTCATCTGGCCCTACCGCGAGCGCTTCTTCTTTGCGGGCATGCGCCTGGAGATCGGCCCGTGCTTTGCGGATTACTCCCCACCGGCCTTCTTCCAGGAAGCGACACAGAAGTTCCGGGGAACCGCCCGCCTCAACGAGGAAGGCGGACTGACGGGCTACACCGCTGGCCTCCCCTTTGCCCCCCAGGACATCACCGCCGACGATCCCCAGGCCGGCGACAGATGGCTGTGGGACGTGGAGATGCGCTACCAGGGGGCGGGCTTCCGCGGGAAGTTCCGCATCACCGACCTCGTGGGACGGATCGGTCGCGCGGAGCCCTTCGAGGGAGAGATCTTCAAGCTCCAGCTCGCGCATCGCTCCGATCGTTCCCAGGACGGCTATGTGGCGCCCGGGTCGAAGAACAGGCATTTCGTCTCCGGCGGCCTCTTCACCCGGCCCTTCGACGCGCGCGAGTTTGCGTGGCGGCAGTTCCGCGACCTGAAGCAGGAGGCGCAGCCCGGTCGCTCGGACGAGCTGCAGGCCTATATCCCCGGCGCCCGCCGGGTGCGTCGCATCAACTCGGCGCGGCTCGAGGGCCTCTACATGCCGACCTTCTCCGTCGGGGTCCAGGCGACGACACAGCTTCCCGGGGCCGGTGGAGGGGGCATCGACGCGGGGGGTGGCGGCGCTGGAGGCTCCGTGGGCGGCGTCGGGGGCTCCATCCAGACGAAGCGCAGCGGCTACGAGGGCCTCGAGTGGCGACCCTCCTGGCACAGCACGCGGGTGGTCGGGCTGCATGACGTGCTGACGCCGATCAACGCCATCCAGGCCGCCTACCCGGAGGAGAAGGATCGCAATTTCGGCGCCTGGGGCCTTTCCTGGGCGAACGATCGCTGGGACCTGCGGCGCGCCCTGGTGCTGGAGCTCCTGGCCAAGGGCGGGCACCATGGTGAGGAGGTCGCGCGGCAGCTGCTCTACGTGGATCTCCAGACCCTCTCCCCGCTCTACCTCGCCACCTTCGACAGCAAGGACGAGCTGACCAACATCGGCTACTTCGTCGGCCGTTGGAGCGAAGGCCGGGAAGACTATCCCCGCTGGCCCGGGGACGACACCAGGCCCGTGCGTGTCATCGACCCGGTAGGAGCGGCCTTCGCGAACCTCGCCGAGGCCGGCAGCTGGCGCCGCGAGTCCTGGCAGAATGTCTCGACGCCGCCCAAGGACCGGGTGGTCAAGCGCATGCTCTCGGTAAACCAGCTCACCAAGCGGCGTTGACGCTCAGCCACTTCCTCCCCTGGCGAAGACATTCATGGCCTTCGCCAGGGCGACGTCCTTCTTCGTGATGCCCGCGGCGTCGTGGGTTACGAGCGCCACCTCCACCCGGTTCCACACGTTGCGCCACTCCGGATGGTGGTTCATGCGCTCTGCCAGGAGGGCGACCCGGGTCATGAAGCCGAAGGCCTCGTTGAAGTCCGCAAAGTGGAAGACCCGCTGGAGCTTCTCGCTGCGCAGGCTCCAGCCGTCGAGATCTTCGAGGGCTGCCTCGATCTCGGCGGCGGAGAGCTTTGCCACTAGTCGTTCTCGTGGATGGCCTTGGCAAAGGCCTCGAAGAGGGCTGTGCGGATAGTCTTCTTGTCCACGCGCTGGTAGACCTCCCGGAAGGCCTTCAGCGGGATGATTCCCTTGGCCATGGAGCGGTGGCCCCCACCCACGCCGAGGCCCTCCACCACGCCTCTCACCACTTCGCCGGCCCCCCGCACGTAGCCCACATTGCGCACCGAGAACACGACGTCTTTGCCCACGACCCCTGCGGCCACGGACCACTCCGCACCTTCCGCCTGGAGGCCCAGCTCGGCCACCTGGGGGATCACGTCCTCTCGCACACGCCCGAGGACCAGCAGGTGGATGCCCTCCTCGATCCGGGTCCGGGCCAGGGCTCGGCCCAGGGCCCGAAGGCCGTCCGTGGGGAGCGCAGGCCGCTCGATGCGGCGCAGCAGCGCAGGGCTGTGGCCGGCATGCAGCGTGGCAAAGGCCTGCATGTCGTTGTGGCTCGTGTCCCGGCCCAGCAGCTGGGTGTCGGTCTTGATGCCGTAGAGCAGCGCAGTGGCGAGCTTCGGCCGGATCTCCATGCCCGCGGCCTGGGCGTACTCCGTGAGGATGGTCGCGGTGGCGCCGTAGCCGGTCCGGATGTCCCTCAACACGGCGTCGTAGCCACTGCGCTCCGGATGGTGATCGATCACCAGGTCCACCGAGAGCACGCGCGCCGGCGGTTTTTCACCGAAGACTGTCGGCTGGACGTCGAGCAGCGCCAACCCGTCGAACTCCTCCAGCTCTTCGGGTGAGATGGTCCGCACCTCGATGCCCAGCGCCTGCACCATGGCCTGGTTCTCCGGGCGCTGGACCTCTCCAAAGGAGACCAGAGGGGCCGTGGGGGACTTGCGGCCCAGCAGCACGCGCAACGCATAGCCGCTGGCGATCCCATCGGGATCCGGGTCCGGCTGGAGCAGGATGCCGATCTTGTCCCGGCCCGACAGCAGCTCTCGCAGGCGCACCACGCGTCGCAGGTTGCCCAGGTGCAGGAACTCGCGGTCGATGTCATCCCGGATCTGGGTGCGCAGACCCGTGCGTCGAAGGCAGGGGTGCTCCGGGAGGTCCTCCCCCTTCAGCCGGTCGGACATCACCAGGACCGGGGCGCCCGGAGCTGCTGCCGCCACCGCGGCCACGGCGGCACGCACGAAGGGGCCGTCGTCGGAGATCAGCGCGAACTCGTCGCCCTCCTTGGGGTCGAGCCGCGCGATGGCCTCTGGAGAGACTCCACCGGGCAAGGAGCGGAAGCCGGGGGGGCGTGCGCGCGATTCGTCCTCGCGCGGGACCCAGGTGAGCTCTTCGCTCTCCTTGGCCCCGATCCTCGCCCAAAGACGCGCCAGCTCCGCGCCATTACAGACAATGAACCGGCGATTCACGCGATCCCCCGCGTCTTCGCGGGCCCGGGGATGTGGGGACCCGCTCGCGGGGCCGGAGTCTAGCGAACGCCGGCGCGCGTGGGCGAGATCCTGCCCCACGGGGATCAAGGGCTGCTGGGCGCCGTCAACGCTTCTGCCGCGCGCTGTCGGGACGCTTTGTAGTCGACCTTGCCGGCGGGGGAGCGTCCCACGCTCTTGACCTGCAGCACCCGCTTCGGGCACTTGTAGCCCGCCAGGCGTTCCCGCACATGGGCTCGCAGTGAGGCCTCGGGCACCTGCGCCCCCGGGGCCAGCTCCACCAGCGCGGTCACGGACTCTCCCCACTTCTCGTCCGGGATGCCCACGACCACCGCGTCCATCACGTCGGGGTGGAGCTTCAGGCACTCCTCCACCTCCTCCGGGAATACCTTCTCGCCGCCCGTGTTGATGCACACCGAGCCCCGGCCCTGCAGGTTGAGGGTCCCGTCGGCATTCACCGTGCACCAGTCTCCTGGAATGGACCAGCGGCGCCCCTGAATCTCCCGAAAGGTCTCGGCGCTCTTGCGCGCGTCCTTGTAGTAGCCGACGGGAATGGGACCGCTGCGCGCCACGAAGCCCGCCACCCCGCTGCCCGGGGTGACCTCCTCACCCTCCGGCGTAAAGACCTTGCAGTTGGGCCCGATCTGGAACTTTCCCAGCCGTACGCTCGAGTCCCGCGTGGTGATCTCGGTGCCGAAGCCCACTGCTTCGCTGGAGCCGAAGCTGTCCATGAGCACGGCGTGGGGGATGTGCCGCAGCAGACCCTGCTTGTTGGCGGGGGACCACATCACCCCCGAGGAGACGATGAGAAAGAGCGAGGCGAGGTCGAAGCTGTCGGGATGCTCCTCGAGGGCTGCGAGCAGTGGCCGGCCGAAGGCATCTCCCACGATCGCCAGGGCCTGTACTCCGCGCGCCGCCACGGTGGCCCACAGGTGCCGGGCGTCGAACGTGCGGCTGTCGCAGGTGACGATGGCGCCGCCCCCGGCCAAGGCGTTGAGGGCCGTGAACAGTCCCGTTCCGTGCATGAGGGGGCACGCCGGCAGCAGGCGCAGGGTCCCCGGATCGGAGGCGATGCGCTCCCGCTGCTCCGCAAGGCTCTGGGAAGGGGCTTGTCCCAGCGCCGGATTCCCGCCGGCGCCCAGGGCTTGGAAGAGCGCGTCCTGCGTCCACATCACACCCTTCGGCATTCCCGTCGTGCCGCCGGTGTAGAGGAAGAGCATGTCGTCGGCGCTGCGAAGGATGTCCAGGCGCTCACCCGGCTCGGCGAGGGCCTGCTCCCAGGGGGTCGCAAAGGCGTTTCCAGTGCCCGCGTCGGGGATCTCGATCCACTCCCCGATCCGGGGCAGTCGGTCGCGGATCTTCGCCACGGGCTCCGCGAAGCCCGCCTCGTAGACGACAGCGGTCGCGTCGGAGTTGTCGAAGAGGTAGAGGAGCTCTTCCTCGCGATAGCGATAGTTCACGTTCACCGGCACCAGGCGGGCCTTCAGCGCTGCCACCAGTGCCACCATGTATTCGGGCCGGTTGTAGGAGTAGAGGGCGATCTTCTCACCGCGCTGGTGGCTCCGCGCGAGATGCCGCGCCAGCGAGTTGCTGCGGGCGCCGAACTCCCTCCACGAGAGCGAGGGGCCCGTCTCGCCGTGGGCAAGGGCCAGACGCTCCGGAACGGCCTCTGCCGCCGCGTCGTACAGATCCGCAAGGTTCCATGCCACCGGGTTCATTCCGCCCTCCTTGTCCTTCCCCCAGCGGGTCACTATAGCTCGGGGCCGTGCAGCGGATCTTCGTGGGTGATGTCCAGGGCTGTGCGGACGAGCTGGAGGAGATCCTCTGCCGGGCCCGGGCCCGCTTTGGCACAGGCTACGAGCTGTGGGCAGTGGGAGACCTCGTCAATCGCGGTCCGGCCTCCCTGCGGGTGCTCGAGCGCGTGCGGGAGCTTCAAGAGCAGGGGCGCGCGCGGCTGGTGTTGGGGAATCACGAGGTCGGGCTCCTCGAGTGCGCTCTCGGTCTCCGCAGCCCGGGTCCCCACGACACCGCCAGCGAGATCCTGAGGCGCCCGGATGCGGGGCAGTGGATCGACTGGATCCTGGGCTGGCCCCTGGTCGAGACGGGTCAGCTGGGCGAACGGCCCTTCGCGATGGTCCACGCGGCGGTCCACCCCGACTGGGACCTGGCCACCCTGGTATGTCGGGCCGGCGAGGCGGTCGCACCGCTGCGCGCGGGTCGCGAGCCCGCGCAGCGGCATCTCGGCGCGCAGGCAGCACCTGACGCGCCAGCGGACGTGCTGCGGCGCCTGGTGAGCTGTCGCAGTGTGTGCCGAGACGGAAGCTGGTCGGCACAGCCCCCGGAGCGGCTCGAGGGCGCGCGGCCCTGGCATGCGGCCTTCGCGGCAACCCGTCCGGCCTTCGGTGTGGTCTACGGACACTGGGCGCTGCAGGGCCTGCACGTGGCGCAAGGTCTGCGGGGGCTCGACACGGGCTGCGTCCATCACGGCCGCAGTGGCGATCGCTTCCTGACGGCCTGGCTGCCCGACGAGTCACGGTCGGATCCGTTCTCGCTCCCCGATTCGGGCTTCTGGCAGGTGCGGGCCCAGCGTCGCTATTGGCCGGAATCACCCTGAGCTTCGCCGCTGCGGAGGCGACGTGAAAATGTGTCTTCCCACGCCAATTTCGCATTGAATCCACCCAGCGCGCGACGTACCCTCCAGGGTGGATCAGGCGGGTGGCGCAGGAGGCTGAGGTCTCGCCCTGCCGACGAGAAGCCGTGTCACCGCAGCCTGGTTCGAAGGAGTCGGCAGGTGTGAGCGTGCCCGTCCGGAGCTTCTCCCCGGAGCTCCTCCAGATGAGCGAGGGGCTCGGCGGGGTGGGGTGGCGGAGCGGGTCGAGTGCGGGAATTCCTCCCGGACCCGGGAGCTTCCAACAAAATGCGGAGGTGGGGATTCGGCCTGGTGTGTTTGTGGGTTTGGTTGGCTCGGTGGATTCACCTGATCCGACGCCGGCAGCCCCAGACCAATCCTCGGTAGGGAGCACCACTGGCGCATGTGTAGGCCACATACGGCGTGAAGCGTCTCCCGAGAGCGTTCAGAGGGCCGAGGGCAATGACCTCCTCGCCGCATCGGTCGCGTGGGCCGATTCGAGCCCAGCGGCCCTGCAAGGTCGCCAAGCCCAGAGCGCCACTTCGCAGTTCGAAAGAACGGGCCGCCCCGTCGGAGGCCCGGGAGGACCCCGCAACCTCAGGCGCGTGACATTCCGCGCCACAGGCGCCTAGCGCCGCGGTGCAGCCCGGCTCTGCGTAGTGCCGAGGATCTGCAGTGCCCGCGAGGCCAGCTGCTTCGCCCGGGGATCCGGGTCCTGCGTGGCCATCTCTGCGATGCGGGCGCGGGTCGCCGGCTCGAGGACGGCGTGGAGCGCCGGCGCGACGCCAAGCACGGCGCTGCGGACCCGCGCATTCCGGGAGCCGAGAGCAGCTCGGACGAGATCTCCCAGACCGTCTACGTGAAATCGGGCCCCTGCCTGCAACGCCATGAGCACGACCTGCGGGTCGTCGAGCGCATCCCGCGCGAGAAGCGCCGCGACGAGCGCCGCGGCCCCCCGAGGCGCCCGCCCGGCAATCTGGCTCGAGATCCGCCGCGTTGCAGCGCTTCGGGACGTGTCCGCAGCGATCCGGGCGCGATCCGCAGCGACCTCGTTCGCGCGCTCTGGCCGCGCGGCGAGCAGCACCGGCAGGCTCCATGCCGCAAGCTGCTGCAGCGGCGCAAGAGAGCCGTCGATCCA
>AMFO01001841.1_pt1 | contig 35003 bp, 36 predicted proteins | sample 552608 | NCBI WGS metagenome assembly AMFO01 (sample SAMN01893955, study PRJNA167987) | microbial mat metagenome | biome: hydrothermal vent | place: USA: Loihi, Hawai'I | collected 2003-05-01
GCGACACCGTCCCCGCGGCGGCGAGCACACCGAGGGCGATGGGGAGGTCGTACGCGGATCCCCCCTTGGGGAGGTCCGCCGGGGAGAGGTTCACGACGACACGCCGGGAGGGAAAGGGAAACCCGCTCGAGACGAGGGCGGCACGGACCCGCTCCTTCGCCTCCCGGACGGCGGCGTCGGGCAACCCGACGACCACGAAGGCGGGGCGGCCTCCGCCCACGTGCGTCTCGACCCGGACCGGCGTCGGCTCGATCCCGACGAGGGCACACGACGTGATGGAGGAGATCATGCCGCCGACGGTACGGCTCGCCCCCGACAGGAACGCGCGTGTCCCCCCGGCCGGCGGAGGCGGCGTCGCTCAGCGTCCCGCGAACCGCGGCGGCCGACGTTCGAAGAACGCCGCCGTCGCCTCGCGGAGGTCGGAGGATCCGAGGAGGACCGCCTGCGACTGGCCCTCGAACTCGAGGGACTGCTCGAAGGTCATGTCCGAGGAGCGGTCCAGCGCCACCTTGATGAAGCGCTGCGCCAGCGGGGCGCCCTCGGCCAGCTCGGCGGCGAGCGCGGCGACGGTCGTCTCGAGCGCGTCCGGCGCGACGATCCTCGCCACGAGTCCGATCCGCTCCGCCTCCTCGGCCCCGACCTCCCGACCGGTGAGCGCCAGCTCACGGGCCCGCGCCAGCCCGACGAGCCGTGGCAGGAGCCACGTCCCCCCGAAGTCGAGGGTCAGCCCGCGGCGGACGAAGATCTCGGAGAAGCGAACCCGGTCGGTGGCCACGACGACGTCACACCCGAGCGCGAGGTTCATCCCCGCCCCCACCGCGACCCCGTCGACCGCGGCGATGGTCGGTTGCGGGATCCGGTGCAGCGCGGTGGCGGCCGCGTTGGGCAGTCGCATCCGCTGCGCGTTCGCGGCGGCACTCGTCATCCCCGCCAGATCGTCGCCGAGATCCGCCCCGGCGCAGAAGTGCTCCCCCTCCCCGCGGATGACGAGCACCCTCGACTCGGAGGCGGCGAACTCCTCGAAGGCCTGCCGCAGCTCCTCCCAGCCCGTGACGGGGATGGCGTTGCGTCGCCGGGGTGCGCACAACGTCACCCACCGCGCCGGACCCCGATCCTCGATGCGCAGGAATCGTGCCATCGGGGAGACGCTACCCGTTTCGCCGCGATGCGTCGATACGGCCCCGCCATGGGGGATACTCTGGGCATGGGCCTCGATCCGTACCGACCGCGACGCCGAACGATCGCCGACGTCCTCCTCGTCGCCGTCTTCCTCCTCCTCACCGCGGCCGCGGTCGCCTGGGGGTTGCTCGGATGAGCCGGTCCCTCCCCGACCCGGAGGTCGTCCACCCGATCCAGCCGTACCAGGCGCGCAAGACGTACCGCTGTCCGGGATGCGAGCAGCCCATCCCCCCGGGGACCGGACACGTCGTCGTGGTCCCCGAGCTCGCCCCCGACCTGCGCCGCCACTGGCACCGCGGGTGCTGGTTCAAGGAGCAGCGTCGTCGCGGCTCACTCCACCTCGGCCGACCACCGTACCGTCACCCCCTCCCCGTCGACGACGACCACGACGAGGTCGATCCGTGAGACCGGCGGCACGAGCCGGCCGGCCGCCCGCCGCAGCCGGGAGAGCTTGCGATCGTCGAGGTGCTCGGCCGGATCGACCACCTCCCTCCCACCGCGGCCGGTCTTGACCTCGACGAGGGCCCGGCACCGGCGGAACCGCACCAGGAGGTCGATCTCGTCGTGACCCACCCGAAGGTTCCGGGCGAGGATGCGCGCCCCGCGCCGGCGGAGGAAGTCGGCGGCGAGCGTCTCGCCGAACCGGGCCAGCCGGGTCCGGTCGGCGGCGTCACGCCGGGCGGTCGCGCGGGAGACGGGGTCCATCCCCCCAGCATGGCGCGACCCCCTGACGGGACCGGGCGGCCGCGGCTCAGAACTCGGTGGGGAGGTCGATCTCCTCGATGTTCACGTCGCGGAACGTGAGGACCTTGACGCGCTTGACGAATCGTGCCGGCCGGTACATGTCCCACACCCAGGCGTCGGCGAGCTCGAGCTCGAAGTACACCGCCCCCTCGGCGCGGCGCGTCTGGAGGTCGACCTGGTTGGCGAGGTAGAAGCGACGCTCGGTCTCCACGACGTACCGGAACATCGGGAGGACGTCCCGATACTCGCGGTAGATCTTCAGCTCGACATCGGTCTCGAAACGCTCGAGATCCTCTTCGCCCATGTGGCTGCGCCTCCTCGTTCCGGGCACGGCCCGCGGGCGGGGTCCCGGACCACGACCGCCCTCGGCGTCCGAGGCACCTACGCTAGCGAACCGGCGCCGCAATGCAGGCCCCGGGAGGAGGGCTCGAGCGCGCCGACCTAGAGACCGGCCCAGCGCGACGGGGGCCACATGATGACGAACGCCCTCCCCACGATCTCGTCGATCGGGATGGGACCGAAGAACCTGCTGTCCTGGCTGGCGTTGCGATTGTCGCCCATGACGAAGACGTGCCCGGCCGGGATCGTCACCGGCCCGAAGTCCGGCATCCGGGTGCCCGGCCGCACGTACGGCTCGCGCAGCACCTCGCCGTCGACGACGACGCGGTTGTGACGGATCTCGATCGTCTCCCCGGGGAGGCCGATCACCCTCTTGATGAACTCCGAGTGGGGCGTCGACAGCCCGATCGCCTCCGCGACGTTGCGCGCCGCGGCCTCGAGGAGGGACTCGTCGGGGACGATCGGGCCTCGCGGATCGTCGAACACGATCACCTGCCCGCGCGCCACCGACCCGAACCGGTAGGCGAGCTTGTTCACGAGCACACGGTCGTTGATGAGCAGGGTGTCCTCCATCGAGGAGGACGGGATGTAGAACGCCTGGACGAAGAAGGTCTTGATGACCACCGCCACGAGGAGCGCCACGAGGACGAGGATCGGCATCTCGAGCCAGAACGGGAGCGGCTCCTTCTTCCGCCCGCGGCGCCCCACGGGCGCTCCCTCCTCGACCTCGGGCTCGAAGGGGTCGGACGGACGCGGCGAAGGCTCGGTCTCACGCATGATCAGGGACGGACGTTACCGGATCGCCACCGGAATCCCGGGAACCGCGGCCGGGGCGCGGGAGCCGGTCGCCCGCGAGCGGAGGAGACGCCGCGGATCAGTCGCGCTTCTCCTTGATACGCGCCGCCTTCCCCACCCGATCGCGCAGGTAGTACAGCTTGGCGCGGCGCACGTCGCCGCGGCGGACGACCTCGATCTTCTGGAGGATCGGGGCGTGGATGGGGAAGATGCGCTCGACCCCGACCCCGAAGCTCACCTTCCGGACGGTGACCGTCTCCCGGATGCCGCCGCCGCTCCGCCCGATGACGACGCCCTCGAAGACCTGGATCCGCTCCCGACCACCCTCGATGACGCGCACGTGCATCCGGACGGTGTCGCCCGGGCCGAACTCGGGCACGTCGTCGCGCAGGTACGCCGCCTCGATCTCGTCGAGCGTGTTCACGGGATCCTCCGGAACGGGGAAGGGGTGCGGAGCGGTGAGTGTAGTCACCCCGAGGAGGTAGACGAATCCTCGGGAGGACCGGCGGGGTCCAGGGCGGTCGTCTCGGCACCACCCCCGGCGAGATACCGCTCCCAGAGGTCCGGCCGGCGCCGGCGGGTCCGCTCCTCCCGCCGTTCCCGACGCCAGCGAGCGATCGCTCCGTGGTCGCCCGAGAGGAGGACGTCGGGCACCCGCCAGCCCCGGAACTCGGCGGGACGGGTGTACTGGGGCTCCTCGAGCAACCCGTCGCGGAAGCTCTCGGTGAGGACGGAGGTCGGGTTGCCCACCACACCCGGGAGCAGCCGGGTGACGCCCTCGATGACGGCGAGCGCGGCCACCTCGCCTCCGAGGAGGACGTAGTCGCCCAGCGAGATCTCCTCGTCGACGAGGTGCCCCGCGACCCGCTCGTCGACGCCCTCGTACCGGCCGCAGATGAGCGTCAGCGCGGGGAGCGTGGACCAGCGGTCGATGGTCTCCTGGAGGAGGGGACGTCCCGCCGGCGTGAACAACACGCGGTGGGTGGACGCCAGCGGCTCGAGGGCGCGTGCCAGCGGCTCGACCATCATCACCATACCCGCCCCTCCCCCGAAGGGTGCGTCGTCGATCTGCCGGTGGGGACCCTTCCCGTACCGGCGGAGATCGTGGAGCACGACCTCGAGGACCCCCTCGCGGCGCGCCCGTCCCACGAGACTGACCTCGAGGGGCGAGGAGAAGTACTCGGGGAAGGCGGTGACGACGTCGACTCTCACGCCGGGGTTCCGCGGGGTACCGCCGCCCAGGGGACGTCCTTGTCCACGCGCAGATCCGGCGGCAGGCCGAGGACCCGCTCGGCGATGATGTTGCGCTGGATCTCGTCCGTCCCCCCTCCGATCCTGAGCCCGGGGACGCCGAGGAAGGCGGCGTGCCACTCCCCGTGCCACGGGGCGACCTCCGCGGCGAGCGTCCCGTCGGCCTCGAAGAGATCGAGCGCCAGGGTGTGGAGCTCGTCGAGCATACCCGTGGCGAGGAGCTTCACGACGGACCCTTCCGGGCCCGGCGTCCGCCCTCGGGACACGGCGGTGAGGAGGCGCATGCCGGTGAACCGCAGCGCCGCGGCGCGCGCGTAGATCTCGGCGTAGCGGCGCCGGACCGTCGGATCCTGGGACCTCCCCCGCTCCCGGACGAGGCTCGCCAGCGCCTCGAGGACCCGGTCGCTCCCGTAGGCGAGGCTGAGCCGCTCGAACATGAAGGTCGTGATGACGACCCGCCAGCCGTCCCCGACGTCTCCGATCCGCCGGTCGTCCGGCACGACGACGTCGTCGAGGAAGACCTCGTTGAAGTTCGCCGACCCGGTCATCTGACGAAGCGGACGGCAGGTGATCCCCGGCGCCCGCATGTCGACGACGAACGCGGTGAGCCCCCGATGTTTCGGCAGATCCGGGTCGTGCCGAGCGATGCACAGTCCCCAGTCGGAACGGTGGGCGAAGGTCGTCCAGACCTTCTGGCCGGTGATGCGCCACTCCGCCCCGTCACGAACCGCCCGGGTGCCGAGTCCGGCGAGGTCCGAGCCGGCGCCGGGCTCGGAGAAGAGCTGACACCAGACCTCGTCGCCGGAGAGGAGCGCCGGCAGCCAGCGGCGGCGCTGCGCCTCGCTCCCGTGTCGGAGCACGGCCGGCCCGCACCATCCGAGCCCCACGACGAGCGCGTCCCGCGGGACGTCGTAGCGGGCCTCCTCCTGGCTGAAGATGAGCTGCTCGACGAGGGTCCCACCCCGACCGCCGTACGCCTTCGGCCATGCGATCCCCGCGAAGCCATGTGCCTGCTTCAGCCGCTGCCACGCCCGGGCCTCCTCCAGCCTGTGCTCCTCCTCGGCGGGGGTCCACTCGGCCACGATCGCCGAGGGGGCGACGACCCAGGGAGGAAGCGGTTCGGCGTGGGCGTCGAGGAAGGCACGAGCCTCGGCCCGGAAGGCCGCCTCCTCGGGACTGTCGTACGGCTGCATGTCCTCACGATAGAGCGCCCCGACGGGGCCCGGTCGTCCGCGGGGGAGCCGCCGGACGCCAGTCAGGCCTCGAGGGCGCTCACGAGGAACTCGGCGGTGGCGTCGGCGATCTCGTGGACGTGCTGCTTGGGGTCGGGGAGGTCCATGACGACCCGTCCCCCCGTCATGATCGTCTGCTCCACGAGGGCGGCCGCCAGGTCGGGGCGCATCCTGCGGAAGTGCCCCGCCTCCACGCCCTGTCGGTACACCGCCATGAACTCCTTCCCCATCCCCCCGTGAGCGGCGGCGATCCGCTCCTGGGCGGCCACCGAGAGGCGCGGGACCTCGGTGTGGAGGATGAGGCCGAGATGGTCGGTCCCGACGAACTCCACCATGCGCGCGGTGAGCGCCGCCAGTCGCGCCCTGGGGTCGAGGTCGGCGTCCACCGAGGCGAGGATCTCCTCCACGAGGGCCGGGAGATCCCGCTCCACGAGCTGGACGAGGAGGTCCTCCTTGGAGGCGAAGTGCTCGTAGAACGTCGTCCGGCCGATTCCGGCCTCGGCGGCGATGTCGGCGTGCGACGTCCCGGCGTAGCCGATCTCACCGAAGAGCCGCTTCGCCGCGTCGAACAGCGCATCCCGCGTCTGCCGTCCCCGGGCATTCGTCCCCATGTCGGGAAGTGTACCGACGCGGCCCGGACGGGGCCCCGACGCCACGTCGGGTGTGCTCAGGTCGTGGATGGGCTCGGCACCGGCTCGTACAGCGTGGTCCGCTGCCGCGCCACCCGCCCCGCATCTCGCGCCATCGCCTCGAGGTCCGCCGCCTCCATGGCGGTCCCGTGGGCGGCACCGGCGGCGCGCGAGATGTTCTCGTCCATGAGGGTGCCGCCCAGGTCGTTGCATCCGGCCCGCAGCAGCCGCACCCCGCCGTCCCGGCCGAGCTTCACCCACGAGGCCTGGATGTTGTCGATGAGCCCGTCGAAGGCGATGCGGGCGACGGCGTGCACGAGGACGACCTCGTCCCACGTGGGGCCGGGTCGGGCCCGCCCCCGGAGATAGATCGGAGCCCCCATGTGCACGAACGGCAGCGGTACGAACTCCGTGATGCCGCCGGTCCGCCGCTGGATGCGACGCAGCACCTCGAAGTGGTTGGCCCACGCCCCCGGGTCGTCGATGTGGCCGAACATGATCGTCGCCGTCGACCGCAGGCCCAGCTCGTGGGCGGTGATCACGACCTCGGCCCACTGCGCGGTGCGGATCTTGTCCGGGCACAGATGACGCCGCACTCGATCGTCGAGGATCTCGGCGGCCGTGCCCGGGAGCGTGCCCAGTCCGGCGTCCCGGAGCCGGCGCAGGAGCTCCGCCACGGGGACCCCGAGGGTCGTCGCGCCCTGCCACACCTCGAGGGGGGAGAAGCCGTGGACGTGCAGATCGGGGACCGCCGCCTTGATCGCCTCCACGACGGCCACGTAGAAGTCGCCGGTGAACCGGGGATGGATGCCACCCTGGAGGCACACCTCGGTGGCGCCTCGAGCCGACGCCTCGACGGACCGCTCGACGACCTGCGGGATCGACAGGAGGTACGGCTCCCCCCGCAGGTCGAGGGAGCGCGGGCCCTTCGAGAAGGCGCAGAACCCGCAGCGGAAGGAGCACTGGTTCGTGTAGTTGATGTTCCGGTTGACGACGTAGGTGACGGTGTCTCCGACCCGTCGGGCGCGGAGCTCGTCGGCGAGCAGGGCGATCGCGTCCACCTCGCGGCCCCGGGCGCGAAAAAGTCGCTCCACCTCGTCCCGAGTCGGGACCCGTCCCTCGCGGCTCCGTTCGAGGATCCCCCGCAACTCGGGATCGAGGTCGTCGCGCGGCGAGGCCGCCGGAGCGGTCGCCCAGGCGGTATCCGCCCACTGGGCGCTGAAGCGCGTCGGAGGGACCGGGGCGGGCTCGTCGCGGCCCGGGGCCCATGGGCTGCGGGGACGGGCACGGCCGGCCGCGTCGACCTGGTGGAGGTACGCGGTGAGCAGCTCGGCGTCGAGCTCGGCCCGTACCGTCTCGAGGGGGAGCTCCGGCGGAACCGCGACCCGTTCCACGAGGCGGTCCTCGCCGAGCTCGACGCGCAGTCGGGCCAGGCTGTCGCGATCCCACCCCCGCAGGAGGAGATCGGTGGCCCCCTCCTCCACCGCGGTGACGGCGTCGGCGACCGTGTCGACGAAGACCGACACCCGGGGGGCGATCCCGGGCAGGCCGGCGAGATCCGCCGCCTCGGCCACACGGCTGCGCCGGGTCCGGAGGTACGCGGCCTCGCTCCGGGCCAAGGCGTCGAGGACCTCGGTGCGCGGCCCCTCGTCGAGCACCGTGATGCGCCATCCGGCGACGCCGCGCCGGGTCAGGTCGAGCGCGGCCTCGGGCGCGACGATCCAGGCGAGCGGCTCGGCGTCGCCGAGACCGAGCGAGACGGGAACGAGCCCGCCGGCGAGCGCCGCGGCCCGGTCGGTCCCTCCCAGTCCGCGTACCTCCACCGCCGTCGCGCCCTCCCGGCGCCGTGTCGACGCCCACAGCTCGTTGACCGTCTCCGCGGGGCGAAGCCGGAGGAACGTGATCGTCGTCATGGTCTGACTCCTTCCAACAGGGACACGTAACCCGCGTCGTCGACGGCGGCCCGCACCCGGGGGAGCAGGTCGGCGTCGATCCAGGTCTCGTCGAGGTACCCGGGGTGGACCGGTAGCCGGGCCCGCAGCCGGAACCCGCGCTCCTCGGTGACGGCCCGCAGCCGGTCGAGATGCGGCCACGGTGCCTCCGGATTCACCCAGTCGATCGTCAACGGTGACACGCCGCCCCAGTCGTTCACGCCGGCGTCGAGGTAGCGGCCGAAGTCCTCGGTGAGGTTCGGGGGGACCTGGACGTTCATCTCCGGTCCCAGGATCCAGCGGGCCGCGGCGACGACCCGCAGCATGGCGGGGACCGTCGGCTCGGGGCCGCGCCGCATCCGCGTGTCGGCCTTCGCCCGGAAGTTCTGGACGATCACCTCCTGGAGATGTCCCCACCGCCGGTGGGTCTCGGCGAGCGCGAAGAGGCTGGCCACGATCTCCTCGGGCCGCTCGCCGATCCCGACGAGGATGCCCGAGGTGAAGGGGACGCGAGCCCGTCCGGCGGCCTCGATCGTCGCCAGGCGGGCCGCGGGATCCTTGTCGGGGCAGCCGTGATGGGGCATCCCCGGCTCGAGGAGACGCGGCGAGACGTTCTCGAGCATGAGCCCCATCGACGGGTTCGACGGACGGAGGGCGCGTACGTCCTCCTCCGCCATGATCCCCGGGTTCGCGTGGGGGAAGAGCGCCGTCTCGGCGACGACCCGCTCGGTCATCGTCCGGACGTACTCGAGCGTGGTGGCACATCCCTGGGAGGCGAGGAAGGCCCGGGCCTGGGGCCAGCGGTCCTCGGGCCGGTCCCCGAGGGTGAACAGCGCCTCCGTGCAGCCGTACGCCTCGCCGGCGCGCGCCACGGCGAGCACGTCGTCGGGCGTGAGGTACTCCCCACCGGCCCCGGGCGGCTTGGCGAAGGTGCAGTAGGCGCAGGCGTCCCGGCAGAGCGTGGTGAGGGGGATGAAGACCTTCCGGCTGTAGGTGACGGTCCTGCCCCGCCCCTCGTCCCGCAGGCGTCGTGCCTCGGCGAGGAGCGGCTCGGCGTCCCGCTCGCCGCGGAGGTAGGCGACGGCGAGCTCGGGGTCGGGTGCCGGATGGCCCATCCCGGGACGCTATCACAGCCGGGGGAGCTATCCGCCGCGGCCACGCAGCGTCCCGGAGCGGCTATCACTAGGCCCCGTGAACCGCCTCCTCCCCTGGATCGTGGCCGGCCTCCTCCTCCTGGCGGCCTGCGGGCCGGCACCGTCGACCGCGCCACCCTCCGTGACGCCCGCCACGTCGTCGCCGACCACCGCGCCCACCGTCGACGCCGGCACCTCCCCGTGCCTGACCGGCGATCCCCCGTTCGTGTCCTCCGGACTCGTCGCCGCCCTGGGGACCGGCGCCGGGGACGCGGCGGTGCTCTCGGGCGTCCGCTGGCAGGCCGCGGAGGGGTGCGAGCGCGTCGTCATGGACTTCCTCACCGGCTCCGGAGCCCCGGCCTCGACCCTGGGCGCCGGGGGGGCCTCCGTCCTCGCCGAATCCGGCATCGTTCGGATCCTCCTCCCCGAGGCGGTGTCGGCGACCGCGGTCGCCGACGAGCTCTTCGACGGGCGGCTCGTCCGCCGCGCGTTCGTCGTCCACCTCCCCGGCGGCGGGCTCGCCGTGGACCTGCACCTCGCCCCCACGACCGAGGTCCTGGCCCGCGCCTTCGCGACCCCCTCCCCGGCGCGGGTCGTGGTGGACCTGCGACCCGGGGAGGACCGGCCCGTCGTCATCGCGCCTCCGCTCCGCAGCGACGAGGTCCTCCTCCTCGCGCCCGCGGCGGGTCCCACCCTGTATCCGCTGCAGGTGGTGGGGTTCGCCCGCCCGGGCGTCGACGCCCTCCGCGTCAGGTTGACGAGCGACGGGGAGGTGACGTTCGACCGGTCGGTGCCCGTCCGCTCACCGGGGGGCGCGTGGGACGGCTTCTCCCTGACGATCCCCGACGGTCCCTCGGGGAGCGTCGAGCTGTTCGTGGGCCGGCTCGACGCCTTCGAGGAGCCCCTCGACGGGGTCTCCGTGCCCCTCGATCTCCCCTGAGCCCCCCGCTCCCCGGGGGGAGGGACGCCGCGCAGGCGGCGGGCTCAGCGCAGGTTCACCCACACGTCCTTGACCTGGGTGTAGGCGGCGAGGCCCTCCCTGCCGAGCTCGCGGCCGAGGCCGCTCGCCTTGTAGCCACCGAAGGGGGCCGTGGCGTCGTACACGTTGTAGGTGTTGATCCACACGGTGCCGGCCTGGAGGCGGTGGGCGACGCCGTGGGCCTTGGCGACGTCGCGCGTCCACACCCCGGCGGCGAGACCGTACGGGTTGTCGTTCGCCATGCGCACCGCCTCGTCGACGTCGTCGAAGGGGATGGCGGCGAGGACCGGACCGAAGATCTCCTCGCGGGCGATCCGCATGTCGTTGCGCACGTCGGCGAAGATCGTGGGCAGGAGGAAGAAGCCGCGGTCGTCCACGGTGACGCGCTCACCCCCGGTGACGAGCCGGGCGCCTTCCGCCAGGCCGGCGTCGACGTACCCGAGCACGGTCTCGAGCTGGGACTCCGAGACGATGGCCCCGAGACGGGTCTCCTCGTCGAAGGGGTCCCCGGGACGGAGCCGCTCCGCCCGGGCGGCGAGCTTCTCCAGGAACTCGTCGTACACCGCCCGCTCGACGAAGAGTCGGGACCCGGCGGCGCAGACCTCGCCCTTCCCGTAGAAGATCCCGTTGTAGGCACCGCGGACGGCTCGATCGAGGTCGGCGTCGGCGAAGACGATGTTCGGGGACTTCCCGCCGAGCTCGAGGGTGATCTTCTTCAAGGTCTCCGCGCCCGCCCGCAGGACCGTCCTGCCGACCTCGGTGGAGCCGGTGAAGGCGACCTTGTCCACGCCGGGATGCTCGACGAGCCCCATACCCACGACGCCGCCGTCGCCGGTGAGGACGTTCACCACCCCGTCGGGAACCCCGACCTCCGCGCAGATCTCCGCGAAGCGCAGCGCCGACAGCGAGGTGAGCCGCGCCGGCTTGAGGATGACCGTGTTCCCGGCCGCGAGCGCCGGCGCGAGCTTCCACGAGGAGAGGAGCATGGGGAAGTTCCACGGCACGATGGCCGCGACGACGCCCACCGGTTCCCGCAGCGTGTAGTTGAGGAAGGGACCCCGCACCGGGATCGTCTCCCCCGTGAGCTTGGTCGTCCATCCCGCGTAGTAGCGGAAGACCTCGACGACGAGGGGCAGGTCGATGTGGCGCGACTCGAAGATGGGTTTGCCGTTGTCAAGCGTCTCGAGCTCGGCGAGCTCGTCGATCCGCTCCTCGATGCGATCGGCCAGTCGGGTGAGGAGCCTCCCTCGATCGGAGGCGGACATCTTCGCCCAGGGCCCCTCGGTGAAGGCGCGCCGCGCCGCGGCCACCGCCCGCGCCACGTCCTCGGCCCCGGCGCGGGCGAGCCGGGTGATCGTCTCGCCCGTGGCCGGATCCACCGTCGGGAAGGTCGCCCCCGAGGCGGCCTCCCGCCACTCCCCGTCGATGAAGAGCCTCCCCGGGGGGAGCGTCGTCGTCCTCTCGCTCACGTCCTCGCCTCCTGTTGCTCGCGCGCCACCGCCCGGACCGCGGGGGTTCAGCCCTCGTCGGCAGGTCGCCGGTCCACGACCCGCTTCGCCTTCCCCTGGAACCGCTCCAGCGACCCGGGGGGTACCGTCTCGACGACCGGCCGCATGACGATCGCGGTCTCGAGGGCCCGGCCGAGTCGCTCCGCGAAGCCGGGCTCGTCCTCGTGTTCGACCCGTACGAGGAGCCGATCGAGGCCGCCGCCGCTGCGGTCCAGCTCGATCCGGAACTCCGCACCGGGTTCGAGATGGTCGAGGACGACCTCCTCGATCACGCTCGGGTACACGAGAGCGCCCCGGACCTTGAGGGCGTCGTCGATGCGTCCCAACAACGACGTCACGCGGGCCAGTCCGCTGGGGTGCGGGTCGCCGTCGGTCACGGCCGCGGCGAGGTCGCGCGTCCGGTAGCGGATGAGGGGGCTCAACTCCCGGTACGGGGTGGTGACCACGATCTCGCCGACCTCGCCGGGGGGTACCGGCTCGTCGAAGACCGGATCGAGGATCTCCACGATGAACTCCTCGGTGTCGAGGAGGAGCTGCCCGGAGAGGGGGTCCTCGGGTGGCGAGAAGCCGAGCACGGGCCCGCCGGTCTCGGTGGAACCGTAGAACTCGAGCCAGGTGAACTGCGCGCCGAGGACCTCGGAGACCTGGCGTCGCAGCGTCCGGCTCGCCGGCTCACCCCCGATGAACCCGACGCGGAGACCCCAGCTCGCCGGGTCCACGCCGCGGTGCGCGGCCTGCTCGACGAGGTACCGCATGAACGACGGGGTCGCCGAGAGTCCGGTGATGGGGAGCTCGGCCAGCCATTCCAGCATCCGCTGGGTCCCGCCGGGACCGGAGGGGATGAGCCCGGCACCCGAGACGTTCGCGAGGAGGTCGAGGGTCGGCCCGCCCACCCAGAGCCCGTACCCGTGGGTGTTCAGCAGGACGTCGCCGGCACCGAAGCGCACTGCGGCCGCCCGATGGGCGAGTCGGGCGCCGATCCGCTCCCAGTCGCCCCGGCTGTACCCGACGAAGAGCCGTGGACCGGTCGTTCCCGACGTGGCGCACACGCGGTAGGCGCGCTCGGGGTGGCCGCCGGAGAGGGGGAAATAGCCGTATCCGGCGAGATCGCGCTTCGTGCAGGTGGGGAGATCCCCGAGCGCCTCGGAGGTCACCCCGGCGTGCCGGTCACGGTAGAAGGGGATCGTCGCTCGGGCTCGTCGCACCACCTCGGCGAGGGCGTCCGCCCGGTCCCCCACCTCGCCGATCCCGTACCCACTCACGTTCCTGCCTCCTCTCCGGCCTGCGCCTGCGCCGCCCGGGCCGCGTCCCGCAGCCGGCGGTACTCGGCACCGAGGGCCACCGCCCGTACGTGCTTGCTGTCGGTCGGCCGGTGCCCGACGTCGGCCACCGGCGCGGGGATCTCGCCGACGCGGTTCTCGAGCCGTCCGACCCCCTCGATCTCGACCTCTACGACGTCACCGGGCTCCATCGGTCGCGAGTTCGCCGGGGTCCCGGTGAGGACGACGTCGCCGGGGAGGAGCGTGAGATACCGGCAGAGGTCGGCGAGGAGGTACTCGATCCCGAAGGTCATCTCGGTCAGGGACGCCTCCTGGACGATCTCGCCGTTGCGGAGCGTTCGGAGCACGGCCTGCCGCGGGTCGACGCCGCGGACGACACCGGGGCCGATCGGGCAGAAACCGTCCATGCCCTTGACCCGGAGCATGGACCCGGCGTCGGTCTCTCGGAAGTCGTGGAGCCCGACGTCGTTGGCCGGGGCGAAGCCGGCGAGATGGTCCCACACCTCGTCGGGTCCGAGGTTGCGCATCGGCGCGCCGACGATCACGGCGAGCTCGCCCTCGTAGTTCAGGTACTTCGTCCCCACGGGTCGGTGCACGGTCCCCCGGTGGACGTTGAGCGCCGTCGTGGGCTTCTGGAAGTACGTGGGCGTGACGAGCTCGGGCCGTTGGAACTCGACCCGACGCGACTCGTAGTTGAGGTGGACGCAGAGGATCTTCGTGGGGTCGCACGGCGGCAGGTAGCTGGCGGTCGCCTCGGCGATGCGGCGGCCGTCGGCGAACACGAGCTCCTCGCCCTCCGGCCGCACCCAGTGGGGCACCCCCTCGTGGAGGACGCGCCGGAGCTCCCGGCGGGGTCCCTCGAGGACGTTCACGCGCCACCTCCGGACGGATCCGCCTCCTCCGCCGCGCCGGTGAGCGGGATGGTCTCGCCTCCGACGACGGAGAACGCCACGGCGCAGCTGTACCCCGGTCCCACCGCGGTGGGGGCGAGACGGTCCAGCTCCTCGAACTCCGACGCGGCGAACTCGAGGGTCGCCGGACCGGTGAAGACCGGACCGAGGACGAAGTCGGTGACGCGGGCTCGGGAGAGCTCGTGGACGGCGGGGGGGCCCTCCTCGATCCCTGGCCAGAGCCGGGTGTGGAGGAGGGGCGTGGCGACGCCCTTGGGGAGGTACCCCGTCTCCCGCTCCTCGGCGAGGTCCACCGCGAGGGTGCACAGACGTCGCCCCAGCGCGGAGACGTGGGCCGCGAACCGGCTGCCGACAGCACGGCGTACGCCGCCCTTCCCGAGCGTGACGGGCCGGGTCATGGCGATCTCGCCGAGCTTCTTCGGGAACCCCTGGACGAGGCCGCGCACGAGGGAGAGATCGTTGTCCACCCAGATGTACGGAACCCGTCCGGCGCGTCGACCACGGAACGTGCCGTGGAGAACGACGTACGCCTCGCGGTACTGTCCCCGGGCGGGATCGGCGAGGATCCGCGGATCCCGATCCGCCGCCGAGCACCAGTCGGCGAAGACGAAGGACCCCGATCCGTCGCCGGCGGGGTCCATCCCGGGCGGGAGGAGCTCGGCCACCCGGACCGGATCGGTACGGAAGTCGACGCCGATGACGTCCCCCGAGTAGTGCCACGGGGGTGGGGGGAGCAGCGCCGCCCTCCCGGTCGCCGACTGGGGAAGGGTCCAGCCGAGCAGGCTCATCGGTCGCTCCCGTTCCCGAAGGATCCGCGCCGGATCGCCACGTTCTTCACGTCGCAGAAGAAATCGAAGCTCCAGGTCCCCCCTTCCCGCCCGATCCCCGATCGGCGCGCCCCACCGAAGGGGGCCTCGAGGTCTCGGACGAAGAAGCAGTTGACCCAGACGGTGCCGACCTGGAGCCGTTCGGCGATGCGCACGGCTCGCCTCTCGTCCCGGGTGTAGACCATCGCGGCGAGACCGTAGCGGGTGTCGTCGGCGAGGGCCACCGCCTCGGCCTCCTCGGAGAACGTCTGCCAGGTGAGCACGGGTCCGAACACCTCGTTCTGCACGATCTCCATGTCCTGGCGCACGCCGTCGAGGAGGGTGGGGCGGTAGTACAGCTCCCCGAACGGGTGGGGACCTCCCCCGAAGAGGGGCACCGCCCCGTCGGCGAGTGCCCGTTCCACGAACCCGTGGACCCGGGCGAAGTGCTCCGGGGTGATGAGCGGACCGATGCGGGTGGCCGGATCCCGCGGGTCCCCGACGGGCAGCGCCTCGGTCTCGGCGCGCACCATCGCCAGGAAGCGCTCGGCGATGGGCGCCTCGACGAGGATCCTCGTGCCGGCGAGGCACACCTGCCCGGCGTTGATGTACTGCCGGGCGACGGTGCGGGCCGCGGCGGCGAGATCGGCGTCGGCGAAGACGAGGAAGGGGGACTTGCCGCCGAGCTCGAAGCTCACCGGTACGAGGTTCCGGCCCGCCACCTCCCCGATGAAGCGCCCCGTCTCGGTGGAGCCGGTGAAGCTGATCCGTGCCACCTCGGGGTGGGCGACGAGCGCGGCGCCGGCCTCCTCGCCGATGCCCTGGACGACGTTGAGGACGCCGGGCGGCACGCCCGCCTCCGCGGCGATGTCGGCCATGAGCGAGCTGGTCAGTGGCGCCCACTCGGGCGGCTTCAGCACGACGGTGTCTCCGGCGGCGAGCGCCGGGCCGACCTTCCAGGTGCCGAGCATGAAGGGAGCGTTCCACGGGACGACGAGCGCGGCGACGCCCGCCGGGGCGTACCGGACGTGGTCGTCGACGGTTCGGCCCGCGATGGGGTCGGGACGCAGCTCGAGCGCCCACTCGGCGAAGAACTCGATGTTGCGGGCGGAGCGGGGGATGATGTTCTTGCGGTTCCCCAGGGCGAGCGAGCCGTTGTCCTCCGTCTCGACCGCGGCGAGCTCCTCGCTCCGGTCCCGGATGCCGGCGGCGAAGCGCCGCAGGATGGGCGCCCTTCCCTCCGGTCCCAGCGCCGCCCACGCCGAGAAGGCAGCGCGGGCGGCGGCCACGGCCTCGGCCACCTCCTCGGGCCCTCCCGCGGCGACCTCGCCGAGCACGCGTCCGTCGATGGGCGACCGTACCGGGAAGGTCCGGGGCGAGCCGACCCTCCGTCCGTCGATCCAGTGCTCGGGGGCGACCTCGACCCCGGCTACCTCCACGACCGGCTCCTCCGTCCGTCCCTGCCCATGCGACCCTCCATCTCCGCCCGCCGCTCCGATGTGCTCCCCGGCGACCCGGAGCCGACGGTATCGTCGGTCCTCATACGATGAGATATCGTATCAGTTTCGCGGAGGCTGGTCGCGGGTCGGGTCACGGCGGCGACCTCAGCCCGCCGTCGGCTCCGACGCGCCGTCGTGTCCGGCGAGCAGCTTGCGCAGGAGGTCGGCGAGGACCCGCTGCTCCTCGGCGGTGAGGTCGCCGACGAGGTCGTGCTCCCGCAGGTTGTTCCGTCGGAACCCCTCGCGTACAGACGCCTGACCGCGATCGGTGAGGCGGACGGTCACCACCCGGCGGTCGCGCGAGGCGCGTAGCCGCTCGATGAACCCGTCCCGTTCGAGGGTGTTGAGCACTGCCGAGATGCTCGAGCGGGTCACCGCCGAGAGACGGGCGAGCTGCCGGGGTTCGAGCGGCCCGGCGATCCAGAGCGTGAAGAGGATGCGGAAGCCGGCCCAGCTCCACCCCAGCGGTCGATGCACCCGCAGCTCGAGGTCGTACATCATCCGGTTCGCGGCCCTGACGAGGTTGAACACGACCGCCATGGCCTCCAGGTCGGGGTTCTCCACGAGCTCGACGACCCGACGCCGCGCCAGCGCCTCGAACCCCGTGCCGTCCAGCGGCAGGGACCCACTCGACTCGGTCACCCGGTTCGCGGTCATGAACCGCCGTCCTCCCTCCGGGGCCCTCCTCGGGCCGTGCGGCCCCGGAGGGTAGAGCACCCCGCCGCCCCGGCCAACCCCCGGCGGGGAGGGCGAGACCAGACGACGGGCCTTGACGTCCCCCCCGGGGATACCTAATATGATGTTTCATCATCAGAAATATGATCGATTGGTATCAGGACGCGGCGCAACGCGTCCCGGCGAGGAGCGGAGTACCTCGGGACGGGGAAGGAGCGATCCGACGTGGCACGAACCGGAGCGGAGTACCTCGCGGGCCTCGCCGACGGGCGCGAGCTGTGGCTGAACGGGGAGCGGATCGAGGACGTGGTCGGCCACCCCGTCCTGGGGCCGGCGGCGCGGAGCATCGCCGCCCTCTACGACCTCCAGCACGACCACGCCGACGTGTGCCTCCTCACCGATCCCGACACGGGTGTTGCCACGAACATCAGTCATCTCGTGCCACGCTCCCGTGAGGACCTCGCCCGCCGGCACCGGGGCCTGGCGCGCATGGCGCGCTCCCACGCCGGCATGCTCGGCCGGAGTCCCGACTACATCAACGTCACCCTCGCCGGCTTCGCCGGGCGCGCCGACGTCTGGGCGATGAACGGCAACGAGGAGGGCGCGGCGAACCTCGTCGCCTACCAGCGGGAGGTCGCCACCAAGGACCTCGCCACGACCCACACGATCATCCACCCCACGATCGACCGCGGCCTCCCCATCGTCGAGCAGCACGGCGAGATCGCCCTGCACAAGGTGGCCGACACCCCCGAGGGGATCGTCGTCCGCGGCGCCCGGGTCCTCGCCACCCTCGCACCGTACGCCGACGAGCTCGTCGTCTACCCCGGACAGCCCGTTCCCCGGGAGTGCCCGCAGCACGCCCTCGCCTTCGCCGTTCCCATGAGCACCCCGGGGCTGAAGTTCCTCTGCCGGGACGCCTACGCGCTCGACGTCCCGGCCTTCGACCGACCCTTCTCGAGCCGGTTCGACGAGCAGGACGCGTTCGTCGTCTTCGACGACGTGCTCGTCCCTCGTCATCGGATCTTCCTCGACGGCGATCCCTCCGTCTACGCCAAGGTCATGTCGACCGGGTGGACCGCGAACATCATGCAGCACACGACGATCCGGGCTCTCGCCAAGCTCGAGTTCGCCTACGCCCTCGCCGCCCGCATGATCGCGGCGCTCAACGCCGGGAACCCCGGGGTCTCCGGGCTCCTCGGAGAGATCTGGACGTACGCCGAGCTCACCCGCTCCGCGCTCGTCGCCGCCGAGGCGGGCGCCCAAGAGTGGGGCAACGGCGTCTGGTTCCCCGACGAGCGTCCCTTCCGGGCGCTCCGTCCCGCGCTCCCCGGATGGTTCACCCGGATCCGGGAGCTCTACGAGATCCTCGGGGCCCACAACCTCCTCACGACCCCCACCCGCGCCGAGCTGGAGAACCCCGAGCTCCGTCCCTTCATCGACCGCTACCTCACCGGTGCCGGGGAGGTCGACGCCGTGGAGCGGGCGCGTCTCTACCGTGCGGCCTGGGACTTCGCCGGGAGCGCCCTCGCCGGACGCAACTGGCTGTACGAGCGGTACTACCTGGCGTCGCCGTTCCGCACCTACGCGCTGGCCCACCTCGCGGCGCAGCGGGACGGGGGATGGGACGTCGTCGACGAGGTCCTCGGAGGCCTCGAGACGAGCGCCCCCCGGCGCGGGCGAACAGAGAGGAGACCCTGATGGGCGAGATCGCGGCGGCCGCCTTCGTGGCGCACGTCCCCACCCTCCACCTCCCCGAGGACGTCCGGGTGAGCATGGGCGGCGGCGAGGACACCGACCTCGTCGCCGGCATGCGACGGCTGCGGGAGCGCCTCGACCGGATCGGGGGCATCGACACGTTCGTCATCATCGACACCCACTGGTTCACCACGACCGAGCACGTGCTCGCCGGCGCGGCGCACTTCTCCGGGACGTACACCTCCGAGGAGCTTCCCCGCGTCATCTGCGACGTCCCCTACGAGTACCCGGGCGCCCCCGAGCTGGCCCGTATCGTCCACGAGACCGCCAAGGACCACGGGGTCCGCACCACGAACGTCGTCAGCCCCGCCCTCCCCCAGCACTACCCGACGCTCATCCTGCTCGAGTACCTGCACCGGGACGAGCGGGTGCTCTCGATCGGGGTCTGCCAGACGGCGGAGCCCGACGACTTCCTCGAGTTCGGCGCGGCCCTCGGAGCGGGGATCCGCCGCAGCGACGCCCGAGTCGCCATCCTCGGCGCCGGCGGCATGAGCCACCGCTTCTACCCGCTCCGGGAGATCCTCAAGCACCAGGCGTACTCCCCCGACGAGATCATCACCCCCGAGGCGCGGGCCCTCGACGAGCGGATCCTCGAGCTGTGGGGTCGCGGGGACCATCGCGGCGTCGTCGCGCTGTGGCCCGAGTACCGGCCCCACTTCCCGGAGGGGTACTTCGGTCATTACTTCATCATGGCGGGAGCCCTGGGCGGGGAGGCCTGGACCGCACCGGGGGAGCCGCTCTCCCGCTACGAGAACTCGGTGGGAACCGGCCAGATCCACGTCTGGTTCCACCTCGCCGACGGCGTCTGACGGCGGGCGCACCCCGGGCCACCCCGGCCGTCCCCGCCGCGGCACGCTCCGCACCTCGACCGGCGTCGCCTCCACGGTCCGCGGGGCGTCACCGCGCGAACCGACGCAGGAACCCCCAGACGACCTCGTTGCCCCAGTCGCGCGTCACCCGACCGACCCGGCGCTCGGGCAGGGCGGGATCGCCATTCGGCCACGTGTGGCCCCCACCCTCCACCGTGGCGAGCGCGACCTCCACGCCGCCGGCGCACCCGGACCAGGTCCGAACCGTCGTCGCGGTGCCGTCGTCGACGACGTCCGGCAGCGGCGCCTCGGACACGTCGGTGCAGGCGAGGCGCTCCGCCCATCCCGAGGCGCTCGCCACGGCGCCGAGCTTCCTCCCTCCGCGATCGGCACACGCGCGCTCCGAAGTCTCGTACGTCCAGCACGGATCCTCCGTGCCGTGCACCTCCATGACGGCGACCGGGTCCCGGGGACGGCACGGCGCGGTGGTGGCGAACTGGTTGGATCCGGCGACGGCCACGACCGCGGCGACACGCGTCGACCGCTCACACGCCAGCCGGTGCACGAGCGCGGCCCCGTTCGACAACCCGACGGCGTAGACGCGGGACGGATCGACGTGAACCCGGCGTGCCAGGTCGTCGAGCACCGCGTCGACGTAGGCCATGTCGTCGACGCCCTCGGCGCACGCCCGGCCCGAGGTGCAGTTCCATCCGTCGGTCCCCCCTCCCGCATTCCAGGTACGGAACCTCCGAGCCGGCGGGAAACCACTGCCGTTGGGGAAGACGGTGACGAACCCCTCGCGATCGCCCACGCCCTGGAGGCAGGCGGGGTCGTCGCGATCACCCTCGGGACACGTCATCGTCTCGGCGTTGCTCGCCGACCCGCCGCCCCCGTGGAACACGAGCACGACGGGGTAGGCCACCGCCGGATCGTACCCCGCCGGCATGCGCAGGTCGTAGGGTCGATCCGGCCGATCGCCGAGGTCGCAGGTGCCCCATCCGCCCGCCTCCGCGCAGCTCGCCGCGCTCGGTGTCCGCGCCGGTACAGCCGTGGGCGGCGCGCCGGCCGGAGGCGCGGTGTCGACGGATCCGGTCGTGCGCCGGGTGCCGCACCCGGCCACGAGGAGGAGCAACCCTCCACCGACGGCGAGCAGCCACGGCCGCATGCGCCCGAGCCTACATGTTGCGACGGTACCGGCCGCCCACCCGATACAGCGCCGCGGTGAGCTGGCCGAGCGTGCACACCTTCGCCGCCTCCATCATGGCCGCGAAGGTGTTCCCCCCGGTCACCGCGGCCCGCTGCAGCTCCTCGAGCGCGGCCGCGGCGCGTTTCTCGTTGCGCTCCCGTACGGCGCGCACCTCGGCGATCTGGCGATCCTTCTCGGCGTCGCTGGAGCGCACCACCGCCGCCGGCGTCACGAACGGCGACCCCTCCCGGGAGAGGAACGTGTTCACGCCCACGATGGGGAGCTCGCCGCTGTCCTTGAGGCGCTCGTAGCGGAGGGACTCCTCCTGGATCCTCGACCGCTGGTACATGACCTCCATGGCCCCCGGTACACCGCCCCGCTCGGTCAACCGGTCGAACTCGGCGAGGACGGCCTCCTCCACGAGGTCGGTCAGCTCCTCGATCACGAACGACCCCTGGAGGGGGTTCTCGTTCTTCGCCATCCCGAGCTCCCGGTTGATGATGAGCTGGATGGCGAGTGCCCGACGCACCGACTCCTCGGTCGGTGTCGTGATCGCCTCGTCGTAGGCGTTGGTGTGCAGGGAGTTGCAGTTGTCGTAGACGGCGTACAGCGCCTGGAGGGTGGTGCGGATGTCGTTGAAGGAGATCTCCTGGGCGTGCAGTGCCCGGCCCGAGGTCTGGATGTGGTACTTGAGCTTCTGCGAGCGCTCGTCCCCGCCGTACCGCTCGCGCATCGCCACCGCCCAGATGCGGCGGGCCACCCGCCCGATCACCGCGTACTCGGCATCGAGGCCGTTCGAGAAGAAGAACGACAGGTTGGGGGCGAACGCATCGACCTCCAGGCCCCGCGCCAGGTAGTACTCCACGTACGTGAAGCCGTTGGCGAGGGTGAACGCGAGCTGGGTGATGGGGTTGGCACCGGCCTCGGCCATGTGGTATCCGGAGATGGAGACCGAGTAGAAGTTCCGGACGTCGTGGTCCACGAACCACTCCTGGATGTCCCCCATCATGCGCAACGCGAACTCCGTGGAGAAGATGCACGTGTTCTGGGCCTGGTCCTCCTTGAGGATGTCGGCCTGGATCGTGCCCCGGACGGTGCGCAGGACGCGGGCGCGGATCTCCTCGTACACCTCGGCGGGAAGGACCTCGTCGCCGCTCACGCCGAGCAACGACAGCCCCAACCCGTCGTGGCCCTCCGGCAGGTCCCCGTCGTAGCGGGGTCGGGGAACACCACGGTCCTCGTACCGTTCGCGGATGCGCCGTTCCACGTCCTCCTCGAGCCCGTGCTCCCGGATGTACGTCTCGCAGGCCTGGTCGATCGCGGCGTTCAGGTAGTAGGCGAGCATCATCGGCGCCGGCCCGTTGATCGTCATCGACACCGACGTCGTCGGGGCGAGGAGATCGAAGCCCGAGTAGAGCCGCTTGGCGTCGTCGAGGGACGCCACCGAGACCCCCGAGTTCCCGATCTTGCCATAGATGTCGGGTCGGGGATCCGGATCCTGCCCGTACAGGGTGACCGAGTCGAACGCCGTGGAGAGCCGCACCGAGGGCATCCCCCGCGCGAGGAAGTGGAAGCGCCGGTTCGTCTGCTCCGGTCCGCCCTCGCCGGCGAACATCCGGGTCGGCTCCTCGAAGGTGCGCTTGAACGGGTACACCCCGGCGGTGTACGGGAACGACCCCGGGTAGTTCTCGGTGGCGGTCCACCGGATCCGATCCCCCCAGGAACCGTGGCGGGGCGTCGCCACCTTGGGGATGCGCGTCCCCGAGAGGGTCCGGTGGGACGTCTCCACCGTGACGGTCCGGTCCCGAACCCGGTAGGAGGACCGCTCCCCCCGGTACGTCGCGACCCGCTCCTCCCACCCGTCGAGCATGGCGAGCGCCGCCGGGTCCATCTCCTCCCGCAACCGCGCCGCGGCGAGCCGCGCCCGAGCCGCCGCCTCCTCGTCGAGCTCGGCGGCGGCGGTCTCCAACGCCTGCAGCCGGTCGGCGAGCCGGGCCTGCTCCTCGGCCCACCGTCGCCGGGCGCGCACCACCTCGGCGATCTCGGAGAGGTAGCGGGTCCGGTCCCGCGGGATGATGGCGTGGCCTCCGGAGCGGTCCACGGGGAGCGCCTCGGTCGGCGTGAAGTCGAGGGGGCTCCGCTCGTCGGCGACGGCGAGGAGCGCCCGGTAGAAGCGGTTCACCCCCGGATCGTTGAAGTGACTCGCCACGGTGAGGTACACCGGGAGCGCCTCGTCGGGCTCCTCGAAGCGGTGCCGGTTGCGGCGGAACTGCTTGCGCACGTCGCGCCGTGCATCCTCGGCTCCCTGCCGGTCCGCCTTGTTGATCGCGATCAGGTCGGCGAAGTCGAGCATGTCGATCTTCTCGAGCTGGGAGGGTGCGCCGTACTCGGGCGTCATCACGTAGACGGCCACGTCGGCGTGGTCGACGATCTCGGTGTCCGACTGCCCGATACCCGAGGTCTCGAGAACGACGAGGTCGTACCCGGCCACCTTGGCGAGGGCCACCGCGTCGGCGACGAACGGCGAGAGGGCCAGGTTCGCCTGGCGGGTGGCGAGCGAGCGCATGAACGCTCGCGGATGGAACACCGCGTTCATGCGGATCCGGTCCCCCAACAACGCCCCTCCACTCCGACGCCGGGACGGATCGACGGAGACGACGGCGATGCGGTGGGAGGGGAAGTCGCGGAGGAACCGGAGCACGATCTCGTCGATGAGCGAGGACTTCCCGGACCCCCCGGTGCCGGTCACGCCGACGACGGAGGCGTCGCAGGTCGCGGCACGCCGGCGGAGCGCGGCGAGCACCTCGCGGTGACGCTCCGGCGCGTTCTCGGCGGCGGAGATGAACCGGCCGAGCGCGTGCGCATCGCCCGCGACGAGCGCGGCGACGTCGACGTCGAGCTCCTCGCCGAGCGGGAAGTCGCAGCGGGACAGCAGATCGTCGATCATGCCCTGCAGGCCGAGGTGGCGGCCGTCGTCGGGGGTGTAGATGCGGGTGACCCCCCGCCGGTGCAGCTCCTCGACCTCCTCGGGGAGGATCGTGCCCCCGCCGCCGCCGAAGATCCTCACGTGACCGGCTCCGCGGGCGTCGAGGAGCTCCCGCAGGTACGTGAAGAACTCGAGGTGGCCACCCTGATACGAGGTGACGGCGACGGCCTGGACGTCCTCCTCCACCGCGGCGCGGACGATCTCCTCCACGGAGCGATCGTGACCGAGGTGGATGACCTCGGCACCGGTCGCCTGGAGGATGCGGCGCATGATGTTGATGGCCGCGTCGTGGCCGTCGAAGAGCGACGTCGCGGTGACGATCCGAACGTGGTGGCGCAGCCGGTACATCGGCACGAATCCTACGGCAGCGCGCCGTGGCCCGATCCGGAAGGCTCCTCAGAGGAGGCCGGCGGGAAGATCGACGACGATGCGACCCCCGGCCGCATCGACGACCGGGACGAGCGCGCCGACGAAGGGGATCTCGACGGTGCGACGCTCCCCCTCGAGGCGCACGACGAGCCGGTCCTGGGCCGCGCCGAGCGCGACGTCGACGACGACGCCGATCCGGCGTCCGGCGCGGTCCTCGACCCGACAGCCCACGAGCTCGTCGGGCCAGTACTCGTCGGGATCGAGGGAGCGGCGTTCCTCGGCGGCGATGGTGAGCACCGTGCCGCGCAACGCGTCGGCCGCGTCGCGATCCTCGATCCCCGCGAAGTGGACGAGGAGGCCCTCCCGATGGGGGGCCACCGCTCGGATCTCGAGTGGTCGCCCCGCGGCGGTCGTCACGACCCGCCCCGCGGCGAAGCGAACCCCGGGCACGTCGGTGAGGGGGTGGACGACCACCGCGCCCCGGACGCCGTGGGCACGCCGGATCACCCCGACGGGAACCCGGTCAGTCGAGGAAGTCGACGTCGACCGACAGTCCTTCCTCGTCCCCCGCGGCCGCGGCGACGGTGCGGATGGCCCGCGCCACCCGTCCGCGACGGCCGATGACCCGGCCCATGTCCGGCTTGGCCGTCTTCACCTCGGCGACGACCCCGTCCTCGCCGTCGGCGACGATCTCCACCCGAACGGCGTCACCGTCGTCGACGATCTCCCCGACGACGTAGCGCACCACCCGGTCGACGATCTCTCCGCGTTTCATGCGTCCACCGTTTCCGCCCCGTCGGGCTCCTCCGCCGCCGTCTCCTCGTCACCGGTCGCGACGGGCTCCGCCGCCTCCACCTCGCCGGCACCCACGGTGTGGATCTCGCCCCGGGTCACCTTGAACCGGGTCCAGGCACCCGAGATCTCGAGGAGCTTGCGAACCCGCTCGGTGGGTTGGGCGCCCTTGGCGAGCCAGTCGAGGGCCCGCTCGTTGTCGATCTCCACGAGCGAGGGCTCCCGCCGCGGGTCGTACCGGCCGATCTGCTCGATGTACTTGCCGTCCCGGGGCCGTCGCGCGTCCACGACGACGACCCGGTAGGTCGGCTGCTTCTTCTTCCCCATGCGTGTGAGGCGGATCTTCACCGCCATGGCCTCACCTCTTCTTCTTCCGGTGGCGCGCCCTGGGGATCGCGAGCCCGGGGATGGGGCTCCTCCCGCCGACGAGCGCCTTCATCATCTTCTGTGCCTCGGAGAACTGCTTCAGGACGGCGTTCACGTCCTGCGGCCTGGTCCCCGACCCGGCCGCGATCCGCCGCTTCCGGCTCCCGTTGATGATCTTCGGGTTCCGGCGCTCGGCGAGGGTCATCGAGCGGATGATCGCCTCCACGCGCGCCACCTGACGATCGTCGATCTGGACGTCGCGCAGTGCCGACCCCGCGCCGGGCAGCATACTAACGAGCTGCTGCAAGGGACCCATCTTCTTGAGCTGTTGGAACTGGCCGAGGAAGTCCTCGAGGTCGAAGCTGGCGTCGCGCATCTTCGCCGCGGCGAGCGCCGCCTGCTCCTCGTCGTACGTCCGCTCCGCCTTCTCGATGAGGCCGAGCACGTCTCCCATCCCGAGGATCCGGGAGGCCATGCGGTCGGGATGGAACACGTCGAGGTCGTCGAGGCCCTCCCCCACGCCCACGAACTTGATGGGCACCCCGGTGACCTCGCGGGCGGAGATGGCGGCACCGCCCCGGGCGTCGCCGTCGAGCTTCGTCATGACGAGACCGGTGAGCTCGACCGAGGCGAGGAAGCCCTCGGCGACGCGGACCGCCTCCTGGCCCGTCATGGCGTCGACGACGAGGAGCGTCTCGTCGGGGTCGGCCGCCCTGCCCACCGCGGTCAGCTCCCGCATGAGGGCCTCGTCCACCTGGAGACGACCGGCGGTATCGACGACGACGGCGTTCCGTCCCTCCTGCCGGGCCCGTTTCACCGCCGCCTTGACGAGCCGCTGGGGCCTGCCCCTGCGGTCGGTGTGGACCGGCACGTCGATGCGGCGCCCGAGGGCCTCGAGCTGGTCGATCGCGGCGGGACGCTGCAGGTCCGCGGCGACGAGGAGGGGACGTTTCCCCTTTCCGAGGAGGTGCTTGGCGAGCTTCGCCGCAGTGGTCGTCTTCCCCGAGCCCTGCAGACCCACGAGGAGGATCACCAGTGGTGGTGCCGCGGGTCGCACGAGCCCGACCTGCTCGACACCGAGGGTGACGATGAGCTCCTCGTGGACGATGCGCACCACCTGCTGGGCGGGCGTGAGGCTGTGTGACACCTCCTCTCCCACCGCCCGCGCCTTCACCCGGGCGAGGAGCGACTTCACCACCGCCAGGTTCACGTCCGCCTCGAGCAGCGCCAGGCGGACCTCCCGGAGGGCCGCGTCCACGTCCTCCTGCCCGAGCCGCCCCTTCCCGCGCAGGCGGGCGAACGTCTCGGCGAAGCGACCGCTGAGGGAGTCGAACATCGCCGCGGAGGTTACCCGCCTCGCCGCGGGTCGGCGGCCCTCGCCTCCCGCGTGAGGGCGCGGGCGGTGAGGACGAGGAACAGGACGAGGAGGAACGGCCCCACCTGCACGGCCCTCCCGAAGGCGGCCAGCTCGAGCGCCGTCGCCAACGCGGAGAAGAGCGCCGTCGCGGCGACGGCGACGCCGAGGAGGGCCCACCGGGTCCGGAGCGACGGCACCGCCCGCCACAGGAGGAGGAGCGGGATGGCGAGGAGGAGCCAGTCGTAGAGGTTGACGTGTGGCGACGCGGCGACGGAGACGGCCACGGCACCGGCGAAGGAGACCTCGAGCACGTCGCCCCCGCGGCGCAGGAAGCCGACGAAGCCGGCGACGAGGAGGAGCCCCCCGACGAGGGCGACGCCGGCCGTCACCGCCGGCGGTGCCGCGGGAAAGGCCGCCGCGACCGCCCCCCCGAGGCTCATGTCGAAGCGTCGCCCCCCACCGCCGGCGTACAGCCCGGGAAGGGAGGTGATCACCCCCGGGTACGCCCGCCACGCCTCGGGGAGCAGGAGGACGCTCACCGCGGCGAGGAGTCCCACCGTGCCGAGCGCGGCCACCGCGACGGGACGACGCCGTCGCCACGCGCCGCCCACCCACGCGGCCGGCCCGAGGAGGAGCTGGGGCTTGAAGCCGAGCAGACCGAGCGCCACGCCCGCGACCCGCGCCCGTCCCCGCGCCGCCGCCCGGTACGCGCCGGCGAGGAGGAGGAAGGCGAACATCGTCGTCTGTCCGAGCTCCACCGCGACGAGCGCGGGAAGGGTCAGCAGCAGGAGGAGCCAGGATCCCCGCGGCGCGTCGAGCCACCGCGACCCGAGCCACAGCGCCAGGAGGGAGCCCGCCACCCACAAGGCGTACGCCACCTCGAAGGGGACCGCGCCGATGGGGAGCACGAGGAGGGCGAGGAAGGGGGGGTGCACGAAGCGGGGAGCCGACGCGGCACCGGTGAGCCCCGGGTCGTACAGGGCGGCCCCCCGGTCCCGGAGGACCGCCCCGGCGGCGGCGTGGAACGCCCGGAGGTCGTAACCGGTCGCGACCGACGGCGAGCCGGCGGCACGGACGAGACCCGAGACGAAGTCGATCCACAGCAGGAGCACGAGGACGCCGGTGACGACCGCCGCGACCACCACGAGGGACACCAGCGGCGAGCGCGCCGGAGTCGACGACGCCTCCCGGTGGCGACGGAACCGGGAAGGTAACCTGCCGGGCATGAACCTCACCGTGATCGATCACCCGCTCTCTCGTCACTACCTCTCGGTGCTCCGCGACCGGACCACGCCACCCGAGGCGTTCCGGGCCGCGGCCAAGGGGCTCACCTACACGCTCGTCTTCGAGGCCACGCGGCGCCTGCCGCTCGTCCGTCACGACGTCGACACTCCGCTCGAGACCACGACCGGGTACCGCATCGGCGACGTCGTGGCGGTCGCGGTCCTCAGGGCAGGTCTCGGCATGTTGGACGCCGTCCTGGAGATGATCCCCCACGTCAGGGTCGGATTCGCCGGCGTGCAGCGTGACGAGGCGACCGCGGAGCCCCGGGAGTACTACGCGAAGATGCCCGACCTGGAGGCGGCCTCGGTGCTCGTCCTCGAGCCGATGCTCGCCACCGGCGGTTCCCTCTCCTGGGCGGTCGCGAAGGTGAAGGAGTCCGGAGCCCGCGACATCACCGCCCTGTGCGTCGTGACCGCGCCCGAGGGCGTCCGGCGCATGTACGAGGAGCATCCGGACGTGCACATCGTGGCGGCGGCCCACGACCGGGAGCTCAACGACCGCTTCTACATCGTGCCGGGGCTCGGGGACATGGGTGACCGACTCTTCGGGACGCTGTGAGCCTCGCCCCGAAGCCCTCCGACTTCGTCGCCGCCGTCGTGGCGGTGCTGCAGGATCTTCGACCCGGGGAGGTCGTCACCTACGGCGAGGTGGCGGCCGAGGCCGGTTTCCCGGGAGCGGCGCGAGCCGTCGGGAATGTGCTGCGCGAGGTCCCGGGTCTTCCCTGGTGGCGGGTCGTGACCGCCGACGGTCGGCTGGTCCCCGGTCACGAGCCGCGCCAGCGGGAGCGCCTCCTCGCCGAGGGGGTCCTCGTCCGCGCCGGCCGGGTCGTTCCGCCATCCTCCCCCGTGGAGCCGGGTCCGTGAGCGACGTCGTGTCGATGACCGAGCTCATCGAGCGCAAGCGTGACGGGGGGACGCTCACACGCGAGGAGCTCGCCGGGATCGTCGCCGGGTACACGGCGGGAGACATCCCCGACTATCAGATGTCGGCCTTCCTCATGGCGGTGCTCTTCCGGGGAATGGCCCCCGCGGAGCTGGCGGCGTGGACGGAGGCGATGCTCCACTCCGGCGACGTCCTCGACTGCTCGGGGATCCCCGCGCCCAAGGTGGACAAGCACTCCACCGGCGGCGTCGGCGACAAGGTGAGCATCCCCCTCGCCCCCATCGTGGCGTCCTGCGGGATCGCCCTCCCGATGGTGTCGGGCCGGGGCCTGGGCCACACCGGCGGCACCCTCGACAAGCTCGAGTCGATCCCGGGCTTTCGCACCGCGCTCACACCGGCCGAGTTCCTCGCCCAGCTCGCCGAGGTGGGTGTGGTGCTCGCCGGACAGTCCGAGCGCCTCGTCCCCGCGGACCGCGCCATCTACGCCCTCCGTGACGCCTCCGGCACCGTCCCGTCCATTCCGCTCATCGCCTCCTCCATCATGGCGAAGAAGCTCGCCGAGGACCTCGACGGCCTCGTCCTCGACGTCAAGGTCGGCAGCGGAGCGTTCATGAGGGACACGGCGTCCGCGCGGCGCCTCGCCCGTACGATGGTCGAGCTCGGTGCGGCGCGCGGCACCCGGGTCGTCGCCCTCCTCACCGACATGGATCAACCTCTCGGCGCCGAGGTCGGGAACGCCAACGAGATCGCCGAGTCCCTGGCCGTGCTCCGCGGCGGCGGCCCGCCCGATCTCGTCGCGCTCGTCCTCCGGCTCGGGGAGGAGATGCTCCTCCTCGGTGGGGTCGCCGCCGATCGGGAGGAGGCGCGCGACCGGATCGAGGAGACCATCGGCTCGGGTCGGGCCCTCGCCACGTTCCGCCGCGTCGTCGCCGCGCAAGGCGGCGACCCCGCGGTCGTCGACGACCCGGCGCTGCTGCCCCTGGCGACCGGGATCCACCACGTCACGAGCCGACGCGCCGGCTTCGTGCACCGCTGCGACGCCGCCACGGTGGGCCGGGCCGCGGTGCGACTCGGCGCGGGACGGGAGCGCAAGGAGGACCGCGTCGATCCCGGGGTGGGGATCACCGTGCACGCCAAGCGCGGCGACCGGGTCGCGTCGGGTGACCTCCTCGCCACCGTGCGCTTCTCCGACCCCGATCGTCTGGAGGCATGTCGCGCCCTCCTCGAGGAGGCTTGGGTGGTCGACGTCGACCCCCCACGGCCGCGTCCCCTCTTCCTCGGGGAGGTCCGATGACCTGGGAGCGGGTGCATCGTGTCGCCGGCGCCCTCGCCGCGGCAACGGGAAGGGAACGCCACGACGCGGCGATCGTGCTCGGATCGGGCCTCGGAGGGTACGTGCGCGCCCTCGAGGGTGCCGTCGAGGTGGCGTACGAGGACCTTCCCGGGTTCCCCGTACCCCGAGTACCCGGGCACGCCGGTGCCGTGTTCTCGCTGCCGGTCGGGAGTGGCGCCGTCCTCCTGTTCGCGGGACGCGTCCACCTCTACGAGGGGTGGGAGCTCGAGGACGTGGTCCTCGGCGTTCGCGCCGCCGCCATGGTCGGATGCCGCTCGGTGGTGCTCACCAACGCCGCCGGCGGCGTCGCGGACGGCCTCGCCCCCGGCGACCTCGTGATCATTCGGGACCATCTCAACCTCACCGCCCGCAACCCCCTCGTCGGACCCAACGACGAGCGGCTGGGGCCGCGGTTCCCCGACATGAGCGACGTCTACGGAACCCGGCTCCGGCGGGTCCTCGCCGACGTCTTCGCCACGGTGGGACTGCCCGCCCTCGAGGGCGTGTACGCCTGGATGCTGGGACCGAGTTTCGAGACCCCGGCCGAGATCCGGATGGTGAGACGGCTCGGAGCCGATCTCGTCGGCATGTCCACCGTGCCCGAGGCCATCGCCCTCCGCCACATGGGGGTGGAGGTGGGGGGCATCTCCCTCGTCACGAATCTCGCCGCCGGCCTCTCCCCCACCCCCCTCTCCCACGACGAGGTGACCGAGACGGCCGCGGCCGCCCGTGACCGCTTCACCGCCGTGCTCGACGCGCTCCTGCCCCGCCTCGCCCCCGGCGCCTGACGGTGCCCGCTTTTCCCCCAGCGCCCCGAAGTCCGTAACATCCGGCCGCATCTCACGGAAGGAGCGGTAACGCCATGAAGATCGCGGTCTGCGCCAAGCAGATCCCCGACCCGGCGACACCCTACGAGCTCGACCCCGAGCACCACCGCGTGGTCCGTCCCGCCGACCAGGTGCTCGACGACACCGACCGTTACGGCGTCGAGGTCGGGCTCCAGCTCGCCGAGGCCGGGGAGGGCACGGTCATCCTCTTCTCGATGTCCCCCGCCGGCAACCTCACCGGCATTCGGCAGGCCCTCGCCATGGGTGCCGACAAGGCGGTCGTCGTCGACGACCCGGCCCTCGCGGGGTCCGACGCCCTCGTCACCGCCCGCGTCCTGGCGAAGGCCATCCTCCGCGAGGGGTTCGACGTCGTCATCGCCGGCACCGAGTCCACCGACGGCTCGACCGGTACCGTCCCCCAGCAGCTCGCCGAGCTCCTCGACGTCCCCGCGCTCACCTTCGCCAGCCTCGTGGAGCCGATCGAGGGCGGGATCCGGATCCACCGACAGACCCCGGACGGGTACGACACCGTCGAGGCGCCCCTTCCCGTCCTCCTCGCCGTCACCGCCGGAGCCGTCGAGCCGCGCTACCCCACCTTCAAGGGGATCATGCAGGCGAAGCAGAAGCCCATCGACCGCCTCACCGCCGGCGACCTCGGTCTCGCCGAGACCGAGGTCGGGCAGGCCGGGTCGGGACAGGTCGTCGCCGAGGTCGCTCCGGTCCCGGCCCGTCAGGCGGGCGAGATCGTCGAGGACGACGGTGAGGCCTACCGGAAGATCGTCGCCCTCCTCGAACAGGCCAAGGTGATCTAGATGCAGGTGTGGGTGTTCACGGAATCACGCAACGGGACCCCGGAGCGCAGCGCCTTCGAGCTGCTGGCGAAGGCTCGCGAGATCGGCGAGCCGATCGTCTTCTCCGCGGGCGTCCCCGACGACGACGCGGTCGCCGCGCTCGGAGATCACGGAGCCACCGCGATCCACGTCCTCGACCCCGGCGACGCGCTCCCCGCGGCCGCGGCCACCGTGGCCCTCGCCGAGCGCGTCGATGACGCCGCTCTCGTCCTCTTCACCCAGGGCAACACCTCCCGCGACGTGGCGGGACGCCTCTCGGCACGGATGGGTCGTCCGGTGGTCGCCAACGCGCTCGACGTCCGGATCACCGAGGACGGGCCCGTCGTCACGACGGAGATCCTCGGCGGCACGCGGCGCGTCCTCACCCGGGTCACCACCCCGGCGCCGGCCCTGGTGCTCGTGCGCCCGAAGGCGTTCGCCGCGGAGCCGGTGGGTGGGCCCCCGCCGGCGGTCTCCCCGATGGAGGCGCCCGAGGTGGGCCGGGCCGGGTCGGCCCGGATCACGGGACGCCACGAGGAGCCCTCGGAGGGTCCCGATCTCGAGGCCGCCGACGTCGTCGTCTCCGGCGGGCGCGGCATGGGGGACGCGGAACGGTTCCAGACGCTCTACGAGCTCGCCGGTCTGCTCGGTGGGGCCGTCGGGGCCACCCGCGCGGTGGTGGACGCCGGGTGGGTCCCCTACAGCCTCCAGGTGGGTCAGACGGGCAAGGTCGTCAAGCCCACCGTCTACCTCGCCGCGGGGATCTCCGGCGCGATGCAGCACCTCGTGGGGATGAAGGACTCGTCGATCATCATCGCCATCAACAAGGATCCGGACGCGCCCATCTTCTCGGTGGCCGACCTCGGCGTCGTCGGCGACGTCCACCAGGTCCTGCCGAAGCTCGTCGCCGCCCTGCGCGAGCGGACCTGAGGGTCCGCCGGCCGTCGGCGCCGTCCCGGTCTCAGAGCGCCTCCGGCCCGAAGGCCCGCGGCAGGAGGTCGGCGAGGTCCACGACCAGGGCGCCGGCGCCGGGTTCCTCCACGACGACGCGCTCCACCCCGAACTCGCGCATGAGCTGACGGCAGTTCCCGCACGGGAAGCATCCCGGCCCGTCGAGACAGGCCACGGCGAGGGTCGCGAGCTTCCTGGCCCCGGCGGCGACCGCGGTGGTGATGGCGTTCGCCTCGGCACACACCGAGGATCCGTACGCCGCGTTCTCCACGTTCGCACCGGTGAAGAGCCGGCCGTCCTCGGCGACGACGACGGCCCCGACCCGGAACCGCGAGTACGGCGCGTAGGCGTCCTGTGCGGCGGCGCGGGCCCGGGCGAGGAGCGTCTCGGCTTCGCTCATGGCTCGAGGAGGGCCGCGACGAAACGCTCCGGCTCGAAGGGAACGAGGTCCTCGAGTCGCTCCCCCACGCCGATGTACTTGAGGGGGAGTCCCAGCTCCCGCTCCACCGCCACCGCGATCCCCCCGCGGGCGGTGCCGTCGAGCTTCGTGATGACGATCCCGGTGACCCCCACGGCGTCGGTGAACGCCTTCGCCTGGGTGATCCCGCTCTGCCCGCCCGTGCCGTCGAGGACGAGCAGCACCTCGGCGAGCTCGCCCGCCTCCCGCCGCAGGATCCGTGCCACCTTGCCGAGCTCCTCCATGAGGTTGGTCTTCGAGTGGAGCCGTCCCGCGGTGTCGACGATGACGACGTCGACACCGAGCGTCCTCGCCCTCGCCAGGCCGTCGTACGCCACCGACGCCGGATCGCGCCGTGCTCCGGCTCCGACGAGGGGCACGTCGATCCGCTCCGCCCAGCGCCGCAGTTGCTCCTCGGCACCGGCGCGGAAGGTGTCGGCCGCCACGAGGAGCACGCCGCGCCCCTCGCCGCGCAGGCGGTGGGCGAGCTTCGCGATCGTCGTGGTCTTCCCGCTGCCGTTCACCCCCACGACGAGGATCACCGCCGGAGTCGTCCCGAGGGAGAGGCCACGCTCGTGCTCCCGGAACGAGCCGACGAGCGCCGTTTCGAGGAGGCGGCGCGCCGCGTCGCCGTCGCCGGGTCGACCCGCGCGGACTTCCTCCACGATCTCGGCGGCGGTGGTGACGCCCACGTCGGCGGCGATGAGCGCCTCCTCCATCTCGTCCCAGGTCTCCTCGGCGACCCAGCCCCCGGCGGAACGCCGCGCCCAGCCTCCCTCCCAAGGCGCTGCGGGTCCTCCCCAACCGGACTCGCAACCCTCCCTCGGCGAGGCGAGACGACGGCGCCGGGCCGCGAGCGGAGGCTCGCCTCCGCCGCCCGGCGAGGAGGACGCCGGCGGCGGCGAGAACCACGACGACGAGCGTGAGCAGGAAGAGGATCGACACGCAGGGACCTCAGATCGTGGACAGCCGCTTGGCGATGACCCGGGACGAGGCGCCGGGCTCCATCGTCACGCCGTAGAGGATATCGGCCGCCTCCATCGTCTGCTGCTGGTGGGTGATGATCACGAGCTGCGCGGAGTCCCGGAGGAGATCGATGAGGCGGAGGAAACGCCGGAGGTTCGCGTCGTCGAGTGCCGCCTCCACCTCGTCGAGGACGTAGAAGGGGCTGGGCCGGGCGCGGAACACCGCGAAGAGGAACGCCAGGGCCGCCAGGGAGCGCTCGCCGCCGGAGAGGAGCGTGAGGCGGCCGACCTTCTTTCCGGCCGGTTGCGCCTCCACCTCGACGCCCGTCTCCAGGGGGTGGTCCGGGTCGGTGAGTCGGAGACGTCCCCTTCCGCCGGGGAAGACGAGCGCGAAGTGCTCCTCGTACCGGGCGGCGATCTCCCGAAAGGCCTCGAGGAAGGCGGCCGCCATCTCCTCGTCGAGCGCGGCGATGACCTTGCGGAGCTCCCGGCGGGAAGCTTCCAGGTCGGCGAGCTGCGTCTCGAGCTCCTCGACCTCGGCGGCGATCGTCTCGTACTCCGCGGCGGCGAGCGGGTTCACCGGACCCATGCGCCGGAGGTCCGCCTCGAGGGCGGCGAGGCGCTCCTGAGGGGTGATCCCCTCGGGCCACGTCGGCGCGGGCGCGGCGAGCGCCTCCTCCTCCGAGGCGTCGACGTCACGCCGGAGTCCCTCCGCCACGGCCTCCTCCCGAACGCGCAGCTCCGCCATCTCGACGCCGAGCACCGCCAGTCGATCCTTGGCCTGTGGGATCCTCTAGAGTCGACCTGCAGGCATGCAAGCTTGAGTATTCTATAGTCTCACCTAAATAGCTTGGCGTAATCATGGTCATAGCTGTTTCCTGTGTGAAATTGTTATCCGCTCACAATTCCACACAACATACGAGCCGGAAGCATAAAGTGTAAAGCCTGGGGTGCCTAATGAGT
>AMFO01001645.1_pt1:2500-34995 | contig 34995 bp, 29 predicted proteins | sample 552608 | NCBI WGS metagenome assembly AMFO01 (sample SAMN01893955, study PRJNA167987) | microbial mat metagenome | biome: hydrothermal vent | place: USA: Loihi, Hawai'I | collected 2003-05-01
CGAACGCGGAAGAGCCCAAACCGGCGGGCTTGCCTGCCGGGGTTGTGGGACCGCGACATGGTATGCGGATGGATAGCTGAACACTCTGGAAAGTGTGGCCATAGTGGGTGACAGCCCCGTAAGCGAAATCCTGAAGCAGCCTAGCGGTATCCCGAGTAGGACGGGACACGTGCAACCCTGTCTGAATCCGGGGGGACCACCCTCCAAGGCTAAATACGTCTCAGCGACCGATAGTGAACCAGTACCGTGAGGGAAAGGTGAAAAGCACCCCGGTGAGGGGAGTGAAATAGACCTGAAACCATGGGCCTACAAGCAGTCGAAGCACTATGCCGCTTTGCTTGCAGAGCGGAATGTGTGACGGCGTACCTTTTGTATAATGGGCCAACGACTTATGCCTCAGTGGCAAGGTTAAGCATTCATGCGGAGCCGTAGCGAAAGCGAGTCTTAACAGGGCGAACGAGTCACTGGGGATAGACCCGAAGCCAGGTGATCTATCCATGAGCAGGTTGAAGGTGGGGTAACACTCACTGGAGGACCGAACCGGGATCGGCTGAAGACGATTCGGATGACTTGTGGATAGGGGTGAAAGGCCAATCAAACCTGGCGATAGCTGGTTCTCTCCGAAAGCTATTTAGGTAGCGCCTCATGTATCACCGCCGGGGGTAGAGCACTGGATGGGCTAGGGGGCCGCGAGGCTTACCAAACCTAACCAAACTCCGAATACCGGCGAGTGCGAGCATGGGAGACAGACTGCGGGTGCTAAGGTCCGTGGTCGAGAGGGAAACAACCCAGACCATCAGCTAAGGTCCCCAAGTGTATGTTAAGTGGAAAACGATGTGGGAAGGCACAGACAGCCAGGAGGTTAGCTTAGAAGCAGCTACCCTTTAAAGAAAGCGTAATAGCTCACTGGTCGAGTCGGCCTGCGCGGAAGATATAACGGGGCTCAAACATACCACCGAAGCTATGGATGCGCGCTTGCGCGCATGGTAGGAGAGCGTTCCGTAAGCCTGTGAAGCCGTACTGAAAGGAGCGGTGGAGGTATCGGAAGTGAGAATGTTGGCATGAGTAGCGATAAAACGGGTGAAAAACCCGTTCACCGAAAGCCCAAGGTTTCCTGCGCGATGCTAATCAGAGCAGGGTTAGTCGGCCCCTAAGGCGAGGCGGAAACGCGTAGTCGATGGGAAACAGGTTAATATTCCTGTACCGGCTTTGGATGCGATGGGGTGACGGAGAAAGGTAGCTGATCCGGGCGCTGGTTGTCCCGGTACAAGCGTGTAGGTGGAGAGCTTTGGCAAATCCGGGCTCTCATTCAACACCGAGGCGTGATGTGGGGTCCTGACTACGGTCTGGACGAACTCAGTGATCCTATGCTTCCAGGAAAAACCTCTAAGCTTCAGTCCAAGGCCGACCGTACCGTAAACCGACACAGGTAGGCGAGGCGAGAAGCCTAAGGTGCTTGAGATAACTCTGGTTAAGGAACTCGGCAAATTGGCCCCGTAACTTCGGGAGAAGGGGTGCCCCCGGTATGTGAAGCGGCTTGCCCGTGGAGCAGAAAGGGGTTGCAGTGACCAGGGGGTAGCGACTGTTTACTAAAAACACAGCACTCTGCGAAGCCGCAAGGCGATGTATAGGGTGTGACGCCTGCCCGGTGCCGGAAGGTTAAGGGGTGGGGTTAGCACTTCGGTGCGAAGCCCTAAACCGAAGCCCCGGTAAACGGCGGCCGTAACTATAACGGTCCTAAGGTAGCGAAATTCCTTGTCGGGTAAGTTCCGACCTGCACGAATGGCGTAACGACTTCCCCACTGTCTCAACCAGAGACTCAGCGAAATTGAACTCGCTGTGAAGATGCAGCGTTCCCGCGGCTAGACGGAAAGACCCCGTGGACCTTTACTACAGCTTGGCATTGGATCTAGGCATGTCTTGTGCAGGATAGGTGGGAGGCTTTGAAGCAGCGGCGCCAGCCGCTGTGGAGCCGTCCTTGAGATACCACCCTGGATATGCTTGGGTTCTAACCGCGGCCCGTGATCCGGGTCCGGGACATTGTCTGGCGGGTAGTTTGACTGGGGCGGTCGCCTCCCAAAGAGTAACGGAGGCGCGCGAAGGTATCCTCAGGCTGGTCGGAAATCAGCCATTGAGCGCAAGGGTAGAAGGATGCCTGACTGCGAGACTGACAAGTCGAGCAGGGACGAAAGTCGGTCCTAGTGATCCGGCGGTTCTGAGTGGTAGGGCCGTCGCTCAACGGATAAAAGGTACCCCGGGGATAACAGGCTGATCGCGCCCAAGAGTTCATATCGACGGCGCGGTTTGGCACCTCGATGTCGGCTCATCACATCCTGGGGCTGGAGCAGGTCCCAAGGGTTCGGCTGTTCGCCGATTAAAGTGGTACGTGAGCTGGGTTTAGAACGTCGTGAGACAGTTCGGTCCCTATCTACCGTGGGCGTTGGAGAGTTGAGAGGAGCTGTCCCTAGTACGAGAGGACCGGGATGGACGAACCTCTGGTGTTTCTGTTGTCCCGCCAGGGGCATCGCAGGGTAGCCACGTTCGGAACGGATAACCGCTGAAAGCATCTAAGCGGGAAGCCGGCCTCAAGATGAACTCTCCCGGAGCCTTGAGCTCCCTGAAGGGCCCTGGAAGACGACCAGGTTGATAGGCTGGGTGTGGAAGCGTGGCAACACGTGGAGCTGACCAGTACTAATTGCCCGTGCGGCTTGACCATGCAACGTTAAGACATTGGTTTGATCAGTGATTGGTGATTCGTGACTAGTGATTTGCGCAAGTTACAAATTACAAATCACCAATTACGGGTTGGAGCCTTGACTCCAATCCTCCGGTTTCCTGGTGGCCATAGCAAGGGGGAAACGCCTGATCCCATCCCGAACTCAGAAGCTAAGCCCCTTCGCGCCGATGGTACTGCGGGGTTCCCCGTGGGAGAGTAGGTCGCTGCCAGGATTTTTATCCAAACCCGCCGTCGAGCTAACGCTCCGGCGGGTTTTTTTATGCGGATGGAGGGTTCCCGGTCGTATTCACGTCGATAGGGAAGTCGCTTCCGGCCGCTGGGCAAGCAACTCAAGGTCGGCTCCGCCGTCTTCCGTGCCCGTGTCCGGCGTCAGGGCGGCATCGGTGTAATCCCGGGCGCCGGCGTCGGCCTTGATGCGCTTGAGGATGCGGCCGTAGCGGAGCAGAAACGTCAGCAACACGGCGTGATTGCGGGTGAATTCCCACCAACGCCGCGGGTAGAACAGGAGCGGATTCTCGATCGCCATGCCGGTGCGCCGGTCGGTGCGATGCTTGCGACGGAAAAGACCGCTTTCGAATGGATGAACTTTTTCATATCGGGTGCAGTAATAAAACCACCAGGCCATGAAGGATACCTTGCTGACACCGACGTCATCCGGGCGGGCGCGCTTGATGATGGTTTCGATATGATCCGGTGAATAATAGGACTCCCAGGCCAGGTGCCAGGCCCGCTCCCATTCCTGTGCCGTCATGCGGGGATGGGACGTGGTGACATGGTTGACGTCATATTTGTTCATGTCCGGGTCCATCCACACCCCTTTTGCCGCCATCTCCTTGTGATCCTGCGAACCCGGCAGCGGTGTGAGCATGAAGAACTCGAGCAGGTCCACGGGCAGCTCGCGCTTGATGACGCCGATGTCGCGCACGATCGATGCGGCCGTATCAGCCGGAAAGCCGAGGATGTAGCCGGCGCAGGTCATCACACCGACGGATCGCCAAGCCTGCAGCATGCGCCGGTATTCCGTGATCTTGTTCTGCTTTTTGCCGGCCGCCGCCAAGTTGGCCGGATTGATGCTCTCCAGGCCGATGAACACGCTGACGACGTTGGCGCGTCCGGCCTTCTCGATGAATCGGGGGATGCGATGGCACATGGTGTCCACCTGGATCACCAGGTTCATCCGGATGCCCTCCCTCTCGCGCAGCTGGATCAGGCGGTCGAAAATCGCCTCCCAGTCCCTGTTGCGGGCAAAATTGTCGTCGGTGATGAAGAAGCGGGTGATGCCCTGGGCGGCGTTCTCCCGCACGATACGCTCGATGTCGTCGGGGGAACGACGCCGCGATTTGCGTCCCTGAACATGGATGATGGTGCAGAAGCTGCATTGAAATGGGCAACCCCGGCCGGCATCGAAGGAGGCATAGGCACCGATGTAACGCCGCAGCAGCCGCGATGGCAGAAAAGGGGTGGGTGCCGACTCCAGGACGGGGAGCGGATTCAGGTGTCGGTACAGGGGCTTGAGCCTGTGCGCGTATGCGTCCCGGAACACGATCTCAAGGCGGCCTTCGGCCTCGCCGGCGAACAGGGAGACGCCGATGTCCCGAGCCGCGCGTATCTCCGGTGGCCATTCGGGAAGCATGGCCAGGCAGCCACTGACGTGAAAACCACCGATGCACACCTGGATGTCGGCCCTGCGGAAACGGCGTGCCATGTCCAGGGCACGTGGAAACTGGTTGGATTGCACGCCGACAAAGCCGACGAGGCCGCCGGCCTCCCCCGACTTGATCCAGGAGATCAATCGCTCCACCGGGATGCGGGTGTGAGTTTCGTCAAAGGCGCGGGTCACGATCTCTACATCCGCGCCCAGAACTTTGCGCGCGGCCAGATCCCGGCTGAGACCGTTGAGCACGGCCAAGGTGTTCGAGGGCACGGCGGAACGTCGCCACTGAATGACGTAGCCGTCATCATCGTAATGCGAGGGTTTGATCAGCGCGACATGAAATCGTTTGCATGACTGTGGCCGGGTTGAATCGGCCTGTTCTGGTTTTGGCCTCTTCGGCCTGAAAATCGGCACATGGCCTCCTGTGTTCCCCACCCTAACCGATATGGGTGGCCCTGTCCCGTCCTACGGCGGCAACAGATCGGTGAGCAAGGGCTTGAGAGGAGCCGCGCTCGGCCGCATCTGGTGGGGGAGGACCAGCAGGCGGGTGGCGGCCGGGAGCTGGGACGCGAGTATATCGAGGTGTTGTTGCAGCACCGTCCCGCCACCGCCGTCGGCGTCATTGACGACGATCCACGAGGGGGGGTGTTGCAGGCGGACGAGCTTGTCCAGGGTGAGCAGGGCGTGATTGATGCCACCGAGGCGGGCCCGCACCACGAGCAACACGCGCAGGGGTGGGGAGAGGGCCGAAAGCCAATCGCTGACAAGGAAGCCGGGCGCCAGTGGCACCATCAGGCCGCCCACACCCTCGATCAGGGTCAAGCATCCCCGGCGGCGGTTGCGCGCGCACCAGTCCAGAAGCTTTCCGGGTTCGAGGAACATTCCCTCCGCGGCAGCGGCGTGTTGCGGGGCGGCGGCGGCGGCAAAATCGTAGAGATTGATTTCCCGTGCCTGCGATGCGTCCATCCCCTGCGCTCGCAGCAGGCGGCGAACATCCCCGTTCATGTGCCCGCGCCCGCGGCCGCAGCCGACCGGCTTTAGGGCCCGAACGGCCGCCCCTCGCCGCCGCAGGGCACGGGTCAGGAGTGCGGTGACGTGGGTCTTGCCGGCGCCGGTGTCGCTGGCGGCGATGAAGATCGAGGGCGACGGGGATTGGCTCAAGGCTGCGGCCGGATGGGGATGGTGCCGGCGGGATGCGGTCGTGGGTCCGCGTACCATGCCTGCGCGTAGAGTACCTCGAACGTGGCCCGGACGCGACCGTCGGGCATGCGGTGGGTGCGGTTGTAGTGATTGTCCAGGCGCTTGAGCAGGCGGCGGCCGTAGAGTCCGGTCGGTCGCCTGCGGATTCCGGTCGAGGAGGCCCCCAAAGCCTTGAGTTCGCGCACCAGGGACCTTGCGTCCGCATAGGTCAGCGTGAACAGATCGGTGTCCGTGACGACGGAAGCGAGCGGCAGTTGCATCAGGGCGTCCCCGAGATCGGTCACGTCGGGAAACGGCAGCACAAGGCCGGCGTTTTCGGGGTCGATCGCCGCCAGGGAGCGGCGCAGTTCGATCAAGGTGCGGCGGCCGAAGGTGGAAAGGAGAAGCAGGCCGCCCGGCGCCAGCACGCGACGCATCTCGGAGAGCATGCGTTCGGGGGAGGCCGCCCATTGCAGTGTCAGATTGGAGGCCACGAGATCGAAGGCGGTGTCGGCGAAGGGCAGTTCCAGGGCATCGGCGGCGGCAAAAACCGTTCGTCTCCGCCACGGAAGGCGCCGAGGTGAGGACGCGCGCGCCCGCTTGAGCATGGGCAGGGCGATGTCCACGGCCGTAAGACCGGCGCGCGGGAAACGCTGCTGAAGCAGGCGGGTGAAGTAGCCGGTGCCGCAGCCGATGTCGAGGATGCGTTCCGGCTTGATGCGGGTGAATTCCAGATGCTTGAGCAGGCGTGCGGCCACTTCGCGCTGCAGCACCGCGTGTGCATCGTAGCTTGCTGCGGCGCGCGCAAAGCCGTCTTTCACATGCGTCGGTCTCAGATGTTCCGGCACCACGCCTCCAGAATGCGGTTGAAGGCTTGCGGCCGGACGAGCTGCGGGGCATGGCCGCCAGGCAACATGTGCAGCTGCGCCCGTGGCAGGCGCGTGGCCAGGTAGCGTCCCGCCTGGAGGGGCACGACGGCGTCCCGGCGGCCGTGGATGAGCAGGACCGGTATCCCCACCGCGGAGAGATGAGGCCGCAGATCCAGTTCCTCGAGCAGCTTCAGGCCGGTTCGCAGGGCCGCGGGAGAGGGTTCCGGTGTCGCCAGCATCTTTTCGAGGGCGGAACGCCTTTTCGCAGTCAGCGCTTCGCCGCGTAGCATGAGACGAAAAAAGCGCGCCCGGAGTTCGCCTGCCTCCGTATCAAGCGCGCGCCGAAAGGCGCCGAAAACGGCATCGGAGCAGCCGCAAGGCCAATCCGGGGTGGCGCGGAAACGCGGGGTCGTGGCCACCAGCACGAGGGCCCGCAGATCTCGCGGCCGTGAGAGGGCCGATTGCAGGGCCAGCATGCCGCCGAGCGACCAGCCGACGAGAATGAAGGGGGCCGCAGGCAACTGCATCCGCAGCGCCGCTTCCCATTCCTGCGCCGGCAATTCCCTGGCGCCTCCGTGGCCGGGAAGATCCAGGATGCGCACGTCCCGATCGCAACCGAAGCAGCGTTCCTGGGCCTGCCACACACGTCCGGATTGACCCCAACCGTGCAAAAACACCAGCACCGGTTTCACGGCCGGCCCAGGGCGTCCAACGCCTCCACGAGGCGGGTGATGTGGGTTTCGGTATGGACCGCGGAGAGAGTGATGCGCAGGCGGGCCGTTCCTTCCGGAACCGTCGGCGGACGGATGGCGGGGACATGGAAGCCGGCCTCCCGCAGGCGTTCAGACGCCCGCAGGGCGCTTTCGTCGTTCCCGAGAAGAAACGGCTGGATGGCCGTGACGGAGGGCTTGATCGGCAGTCCATACTGTTCCGCCAGGGTGCGGAACATCCCGATGTTTTCACGCAGCCGTTGCGTCAGCTTCTCCTCCCGGAGAACGTGCAGCGAGACGAGGACGGCGGCGGCGAGGCACGGCGGCAATGCCGTCGAGTAGAACAGGGTCCGCAGCCTCTGGCGCAGGCCTGCGATCAACTCGTTGCTTCCGAGCACGAAGGCGCCGTAGGCTCCGAGCGCCTTGCCGCAGGTGACGACCTCGACCAGGCGTGGATGCCCCTGCACGCCGGCGGCCGCCGTAAGGCCTCGGCCTTCCGAATCCAGCACGCCCAGGCCGTGGGCGTCATCGAGGACGAGCAGTGCGTCGTGCAGATCGGCGAGGGAGAGAAGTGCGCGCACATCGGCGCAGTCACCGTCCATGCTGAAGACCCCATCGCTGACGATGATCTTTCGGCTCCCGGGATGAGCGGCGAGAAGGCGCTTCAGGCCGGCGTAGTCGAGATGGGGAAAGCGGTGCATGCGACCTCGGCACAGGCGGACCCCGTCTACGAGTGAGGCATGATTCAGACGGTCGCAAAACAGGTGGGTATCGCGGCCGGCCAGGGCATCGAGAAGGCCCAGGTTGGCCAGCATGCCCGAGCCCAGGAAGAGCGCCGCCTCGAAACCCTTCCACTTCGACAACTCCCTCTCCAGTTCGTGAAGAATTGGATGATCTCCGCTGATCAGGCGCGAAGCGCCGCTTCCCAGACCCTCCTGCTGGATGGTCTTTGCGGCCGCTTCCAGCACGCGCGGGTGAAAGGCGAGTCCCAGATAGTCGTTGGCGGCGAAGTTCAGCAGGGTGCGGCCCTCCGTCTCGATCAGCACACCCCGGCGGGAGACGGGTTCACAGAGGCGGCGGCGATGAGGGGGAACGGGGGCAAACCAGTTGCGGCTGTCGGGCATGGTGGCATGCTGGGGGGCATGGGGAAGCTGTCAACCATCGTGCGTGAAAGGGTTGACCGATTATGGGAGGCCCTGTTTCCACCGCTGTGCGTGTTCTGCGGCACCGCCGTGCATGAGAAACATGCTTGTTGCGGGATTTGCGCATCCCGGATTCGCATCTGGCCGCTCTCTTGTTGCGCTCGATGCGGCCGCCCGTTGCCGCCGGAGATGGCGCCGGGTCCCTGCGGTCGCTGCCTGCGCCGTCCGCCACCGCAACGGGAAACGCACAGCCTGTATATCTACGACGGCCCTGTGCGCGATGCTGTTCTGGCCTGGAAATTGCGAGGGGAGACCGCTGGTTTGGATTGGCTTTGCCTTGCGGCGGCGGCGCGCCTGAAGGCGTTGTTTGCGGAGGAGGATCTGCTGTTGCCGGTGCCGATGCCTCTTTCACGCATGCGCCGCTCCGGCCGTCATCATGCCGCCGATCTATGCCGGCGCATCGGTCGCATCACCGGCAGCCCGATGGAATGGCGGCTCTTGCGCCGCTCCGGTGTGCAGGCGCGGCAATCCGAACTCGGACGAGGCGGCCGCTGGCGGAATCTGCGTAAGGCTTTCCACCTTGAAGGCGACTATCGCAAGATGCTTGAAAATCGTGATAGGATCTGGGTCGTGGACGATATCTGCACCACCGGTGCGACGTTGCATTTCGCATGCCGGACACTGAATGCTGCCGGTTATGGCGTCCGCGCCTTCTCCCTGGCGCGACTTCCGGACAAGGAGTGATGAGGATGGCATGGATTGAAGTCTATTCTGGACCGTTCTGCCCCTACTGCCTGCGCGCCAAGTCGCTGTTGCGCAGAAAGGGGGTTGATTTCGTGGAATACGATCTGCACCGGGATCCCGATCGCAAGCGGGAGATGCTCGAGCGCAGCGGCGGCCGCCGCACGATTCCGCAGATCTTCATCAACGGCCGCCACATAGGCGGTTGCGACGAACTCTACGCTCTGGAACGGAGCGGAAGACTGCAGCAGTGGCTGGATGAGGTTGTGGAGACGTGTGCGGAAGAGGGGCTTACGGCCGCCGCCGATCCGGGCTGAGAATCATTCCCCGGCCATGGTTTCGCGCCATGCCAGCACCAGCCGGAAACCTTCATTGCTTACCGGCACCGGCAGACTTTGTTTGATCTCCGACAGGCTCATGTATTCGTCGGCCTCTTCCAGGGCCTTGACCACGGCATCGAAGGCTTCTCCAAGCAAGGCGCGGACGTCCACTTCATAGCCGGCTTTGACCAGGGCGATGAAGTGCTTCATGACCGAGGATGCACTGATTCCTTGCCGAGCGGCGATGCTTTCGGGATCCTCCCCCTTTTTGTACAACTCCCAAGTGAACAACTGGCTGTCATTGGTGATCGGGCGCTTGATCTGTAGCGGTTTTTTCTCCCCCGCCCTTGCGTTGGCCGCCTCTTTGGGGGGATCCTCCGCATGCTGGCGCAACAGGTGCAGGAAAGACTCGCCGTATGTGTCCAGTTTGTGCTGACCCATGCCGCTGATCCTGGAAAGATCCGAGATCGTCTGCGGTCGCTTCTGACTCATCTCGGCCAGGGCGGCATCGTTGAACAACACATGCGGCGCCACGCCCTCGCTCTCGGCCATCCGTCCCCGCAGCTTGCTCAGTTCGGCAAACACCGGATCGCTGCGGTTGACGACCGGCCGCTTGAAGCCGCGGCGCACTCCAGGCTGGTATTTGGCCAGTAGAAGGGTCTTTTGCTGCCGCAGCCCGACCGCTTGCTCGGTGAGCTTCAGGGCCGAGTGCTGGCTGATGTCCTGGGTGCAGTAACCCCGATGGATCAATTGACGCAGGATGGAAGTCCACTCATCGGCGCCGATGCCCTTGCCGGCGCCGTAGCTCTGAAGCTTGTTGTGTCCGCGTTCGCGGATGCGGGCCGTATTGGCGCCGCGCAGGATATCCACGACATAACCCTTGCTGTAACGCTCGCCCAACTCCTCGATGCAACGGATGGCCGTCTTGGCCTCGTCGATGGCGTTGAAGGTCTCCGGGGGATTCAGGCAGATGTCGCAATTTCCGCAAGGTTCCTGAAGATGCTCACCGAAGTAGCCGAGCAGGACACGGCGGCGGCAGGTCAAGGCCTCGGCGAAGCCGATCATGCTGTTGAGCTTGTGAATTTCGATACGTCGCTGATCCCTGCTCTCCACGTTTTCGATCAGCCTGCGCACGAGGCTTACGTCCCCCGAGCTGTAGAGGAGCAGGGCCTCCGATTCCATGCCGTCGCGACCGGCCCGGCCCGTTTCCTGGTAGTAGCTCTCGATGCTCTTGGGCATGTCGTGGTGGATGACAAAGCGCACATTGGGTTTATCCACACCCATGCCGAAGGCGATGGTGGCGACGATGACGCGGATGCGGTCGTGCAGGAAGTCGTCCTGAACCTTGTCACGCCTGCGTCCCGGCATACCCGCATGGTAGGCGGCGGCGCGGATTCCCTGCCGCTGCAAGTGCACGGCCACTTCTTCCACACGCTTGCGTGACAGGCAATAGATGATTCCGGACTCCCCTTCCCAATCGTGAAGAAATTGCAGGATCTGGCGCATCGGCTTGCGCTTTTCCGCCACCAGATAACGGATGTTCGGGCGGTCGAAGCTGGAAATGAACTGTTGCGCATCTTCGATGTGCAGGCATTTCAGGATGTCGGTGCGCGTATGCTGGTCGGCGGTGGCGGTCAGACCCAGGATCGGTACCTCGGGAAAAAGCTCACGCAGGCTTCCGAGTCTCTCGTATTCCGGCCGGAAATCGTGCCCCCATTGAGATACGCAATGGGCCTCATCGATGGCGAAGAGTGCCAAGCGGATGCGCTCCAGTGTCTTCAGGAAACCCTTGGACAGCAGCCGTTCCGGAGCCACGTAGAGCAGTTCCAGATCTCCGTTCGACAGACGGGCCAGCACCTCCTTGGCCTCGGCGGCCTTCAGCGAGGAGTTGTAATAGGCGGCCTTGACACCGCAGCGGATCAGGGCATCCACCTGGTCCTTCATCAGGGAGATCAGGGGAGAAACGACGATCCCGGTACCCGTCCTGACGATGGATGGGATCTGGTAACAAAGGGATTTACCACCGCCGGTGGGCATCAGCACGAAGGCATCCTTGCCTTCAAGCATGGCCCGTATGACATCTTCCTGCACGGGGCGGAAGCTTTCGTAACCAAAGACTTCTTTCAGGATTTTTTTTGCGCGTTGCATGTCTTGATCCGTCTTCATGTTTAATATCCTACATATTTGGCGATTGAATTCAACGCCTTGGCCGCGCATGGAACTGTCTCCGGGCTTAAGGCAGCATGCGCACATGTTGCCCCTGGCCGGCAAACGCATCCTGATCACTCGGGCCCGGCCGCAAATCGCGGAGGTCGCATCCGAAGTGCGCCGTCGGGGCGGCGTGCCGGTGGCTTTTCCCTGCCTAGAAGTGCACTGCCGTACGCGGGCGATTAAAAATGCGGCGGCGTGGCTTGCGGCCGGGGACGTGCAGGTTTTGTTCACCAGCGCCCGCGGCGTTGAATGTGTACTCCGAACCTTGGAAGAAGAGGCGTTGGCTGCCTTGCGGAGGCTGCCGGTGGTCGCCGTCGGCGCCCGTACAGCCCAATGCCTCCGGAATTTTGGCATTGTTCCGGCATGGCTGCCCAATCATGCGTCGCAGGAAGGATTGCTTGCGGCATGGCGCAGTCGCGGCCTGCCCCGCCGTCTCGTGTTCTTCCGCGCCGAGGAGGGGCGGGACCTCCTGCCGCAGGCCATGTCCGCCGCCGGCGTGGAGGTGCATCTGGTGCCGGCTTACCGTGTGAGATGCCCGCGGGAGGATGCCGGCGATGTTCTCCGGGCCCTGCGTTCGGGGGAGATCGACGCCGTGCTTCTGGGGAGCGCCAAAACGGTGCAACATTATGTCCAGCGTGTGGGCGATGCCCGTCTTGCCTCCCGGCCGGTCATCGCCGTGATCAGTCGCCAAGTGGAGGCGGCGGCCCTGGCACTGAATCTTGACGTGCAGATTGTGGCGAAAGAGGTTAGTTTTTCCGCCATGCTGGATGCCCTTGCCGACTGGTTCCGGCGGCACAAGGCCTGAGGGAGGATTGCATGCAACATCCGAAGATCACCGTTCGTCCCCGGCGGTTGCGTCGTAGCGCAGCCATTCGGAATCTGGTGCGGGAGACCCGGCTTTCCGTCCATGACTTGGTCTATCCGCTGTTTGTCGATGAGACGATTTCCGAACCGTCGCCGGTGGCCAGCATGCCGGGTGTTCACCGCCTTCCACTGTCCGATTTGGGAAGGCATGTGCGGGAGGCTGCATCACTTGGGATCCCTGCCGTCCTTCTCTTCGGGATCCCGGCCCGCAAGGATGCCGTCGGTTCCTCGGCCTGGGACGAGAAGGGCATCGTGCAGCAGGCCATCCGGGCCGCCAAGGATGCCTCACCGGAGATGTGCGTCATGGCCGATGCCTGTTTCTGCGAGTACACCGATCATGGCCATTGCGGCGTCCTGCACGGGGAAACCGTGGACAACGATGCCACGCTCTCGAATCTGCAACGGGAGGCGGTCTCCTATGCCGAGGCCGGAGTGGATGTTGTCGCCCCATCCGGCATGATGGATGGGATGGTGGCCGCCATTCGTAGCGGCCTCGATGCCGCCGGTCACAAGGATGTGGCCATTCTGTCCTATGCGGTCAAATATGCCTCGGCCTACTACGGTCCGTTCCGTGATGCGGCGGATTCAAGCCCCAGCTTTGGTGATCGCTCCACCTATCAGATGGATCCGGCCAATACTCGCGAGGCCCTCCGGGAGTCGCAGCTCGATGTCGACGAGGGCGCCGATATCCTGATGGTGAAACCCGGGCTGGCCTACATGGATGTAGTGCGTGCGGTGAGGGAGGCCACGCATCTTCCGCTGGCCGTCTACAATGTTTCCGGGGAATACGCCATGGTCAAGGCGGCGGCGCAGAAGGGTTGGATCGACGAACGACGCGTGGTGCTGGAGACCATGCTGGGATTCAAGCGCGCCGGTGCCGATATCATTCTGACCTACCATGCACCGGACATCGCGCGCTGGTTGACGGATGCCTGAAGCCAAGTCCGCCGCCAAAACCAAGTCCGCGACCAAAGGTCAATCCGCTTCCGGGGGTGGTTCTTCTCCCGCCCCCGAATCCGCTCCGGAAGCGAAGGCCCGGCAACGGAAAGCGAAACAGGAACAGCCGCAGCAAACACCTCCGCAAACGGAAGAGGGTGGATCGCGGCGATCGTTGAGGATCCTCCTGTGGTTGTTGCCCGGCCTTGTCATTCTGCTTCTTCTGGCCTGGGTTCTTGTCCCTGCCGAACACCGGAACTGGTTGCTAGGGCTGCGATCGCATCCGCAGACGCGCCCGGTTACCGTTCCCAAGCCGAAAGCCCCCCCTTGCAACCGCAGCGGAAACCGGCTCCACGGACACCTCCATCGACCTCCACGGTTGCGAAAGACCGAATCCAGGCCCTTGCGGCCGCCATGGTGCAGCTGCAACAGCAGATGGTGTCCTTGCAACGTCAGCAGGCGGACTTGTTGCAGCAACTGCGCCTGCGGCAGCAGATGGAGTTGCACGTCCTGCTGCGCCGGCTCGCCGAGGAGGATCGCACCCCCGCCCAAATGGCGGTCGATTGGCGGGATCTCGCGGCCTTGCCGGGGCTTGCGCCGAATGAGCGCAAGACGGCGACCGGCATGAAGCGTCGTGCAGCCGCGGATGCGGCGAATGTCGCACGCTGGAGGAAGCACTTGCAGAAATTGGCTTCGCAACTGCGTATGCCCGCTGCGACGGTCGTCATCCCCAAACCGAAAAATGCATTCCTCTCATGGCTTGCGGATCAGTTCCGCTTGCGGCGGGTGCCACAGGGAGAGCAGCGGGCACTGATGCGGTTGCGTGCCAGGATTCTCGAGGTCGACTATGGGCTGGCCGTCGGGGTCTGGCCGAAACCACAGGAGTGGCGACGTCTGTTGCGTGATCTGCAAAGACATTTCGGGAGCGATGCCGATCTCGGCTTGCCGGTGCGGATCGAGGATGTGCGCAAGGATATGGCGGTGATGCATGAGGCAGCCGCCGCTTGGTTGCAGCGGTTATGATGCGCGTGCTTGTCCTGCTACTCCTGGCCCTGGCCCTGGCCGCGGTGCTGGCCGCCTTCCCGGACGTGGCCGAACAGCCTCTGAGGATCGAGGCCTTTGGCTGGCTCTTCGAAACCCGTCAGGGGCCCTTCGTTCTGCTCCTGCTGATGTTGCTCGGGGGGTTGTGGTTGTTGCGTCGGATCGTCTCCGCTCTACTGGCCGGGCCGGAGCACATCTGGCAGGCCCTGCGTCTGGGAGGACGCAAGCGCAAGGAGGCGCAGTTGCGGGACGGCCTGGCGCAATTGATCGACATGCGCGGTGATTTCGGGGCGCGGATCTTTCGCAAGACGCAGGGGATCCTGCCTGCCTGGGGTCATGCCATGCTGCGTGCTCTCGCCGTTCCGGCCGCGGAACATTCCATGCCCTCGAACGACGACGATTCCTTGCTTGCGGCCTTGAAGGCCCGGATCGTCACCGATCCGCATGCCGTGCCCAAGCCGGATCCCGCTTTGCGCAAGGCCCACCTGGAACGTTGGCTGGAGGTGCATCCAGGCGCCCCCCTGGCCATCCAGCGCAAGATGGACCTGGCCGAGGAAGAAGGGGATTGGGCGGCCCTGGCGAAGCTGTTGGAGCAGGTGTGGAAACAGGGTGGGAGTTCGGCAGCGAGCATTCGAAGCCGTCTGGCGAGGGCGTACAGGGAGCTGGCCAGGCTGCAACCTCAGCATGAGCTGGAGTATCTTCGCAAGGCGCATCGGCTGCAGCCGGAATCGGCGGAGATCCTGCTGGCCCTGGGCCGGGCCCTGGAAGCGAAGGGCGATGTGCATGGCTGCGAGAAATTGTGGTCGGCATATCTTGAAGCACACGACGAACAGGAGGTGGCCGTCGCACTGCATGCGTTGTTGCGCAAGGAACCGCTCAAGGCCTACCGGAAACTGGAGAGCGCCGATGAGGCGCACATGCCGCCGGCGCGGGCTTGGCTGCGGGCGCAACTCGCCCATGATGCCGGCCTGAGTGGACTGGCCATGGATCACATGCAGGAGCTGGTCAAGAAGCATCCGAGCCGACTCGTTTGGCGTACGTTCGGGGATTGGCATGCCGAAGAGGGCGAGTGGACGCAGGCAGCGCGTTGCTACCAGAAGGCTTTGCAATACGGTGCTGCAGGCAGCGCGGTTGACACCTCCGGTGAGGCTGACTAGATATAAGGAAAGCGGTTCTCTTGAGCCGCTGGCGGTCGCCGACGGGCGGCCGCCTTCGTATCAGGCGCCGGCTTTCGGCCGCAATGGAGCCAGCAACTGCTCCAGTTCCCCCGAGGCCTGCATCTCGCACACGATGTCGCAGCCGCCGATGAATTCACCTCGGACGTAAAGCTGGGGGATCGTGGGCCAATCGGAGTAGGCTTTGATCCCTTCGCGTACGGCATCATCCAACAGTACATTGACAGCAACAAAGGGAACGTGCATGGATTGCAGGATGGCGGCCACACGCTGGGAAAAGCCGCACTGCGGGAACTGGGGGGTTCCCTTCATGAACAACACCACCTCGTGGTCGTGCACCAGTTTGTCGATTTCTTCTTGGATGCGATCGGGCATCAGGCGACTCCTTTTTGTTCCGGGGTTCGGGTTTTGAGCACCAGGGCATGGATACGACCACGCATGACCCCCTCCAGGGCCTGATACACCATGCGATGTTGGTTGATGCGGCTTAAGCCGTCGAAGGCCGGTGAAACGACCTCGACCTCGAAATGATCGTCACCGGCGTAGGGCCGCACGCGCACCTGCGCATCCGGGATTCGATCCTGAATAAGCTGTATGATTTCCGCGTCGTCCATGGCCCTGGATGATATCTGCATTTGTGCCCCATTCTATCCCCGCCGGTCGCAACTGAATACACCCCTTTTCTGGGGCTATCGCCAGCCTCGATGAAGCGGTCATGCCGTGCGCACAGGCGCAGCCTCTCGAGAAATGTGGATGAGGTTTTTTTAATCCGCTCTTAAGCCGCATCTAATCCGGGGGTCATAATTTTCGCCCGCTTTTTCGTTCGACGATTGGACCTTAGGATCTGGAGAACCAGGGAGGAGAAATCATGTACAGATTCGCCGCCATCGGATTGTTTGCGGTATGGTTTGCCATCATGAGCACCGTTCCGGCCGTGGCCGGAGATCGCCAGTCACCCCTCTACCCGGTGACTGCGGTGGTCTACGACACCCGTGCCGATGAAGTGTATCCCTCGGTTGCGGGGCACTTTCTCGTCTACAGCGTACGCAAGAAAGGAGTCTACGGTGTCGTTCAGACATCCATCGATGACATCGGTGGTGAGGGACGCATGCCCGCGCATGTGCTGGCACGTGAAGCCATCCGTTTCGGTGTCGCCGTGCGCGATGGTGGAATCGGCTATGTGAGCAATCGCATGGGTCCCGTGAGCGCCTGGAAGCAGCAGTCCCAGGGGGAAGGCCAGATGTCCGTCACGGGGCTGGCCGTGTTCAGCGGTGCCCTCGTGCCCATGAATCTGAATGCATCCCCGGACGGCCGCGTGTGGTGTTTCGATACACCTCTTGACAAGGTGTTGCAGTCACGCGCCATCACCCAATTTGGCGACATCAGCAAACACATGGAGCTTCTCGGTCAAACCTGGCGTTTCTACAGCTCCGATGCCTTTCAGCACAAGCTGGCTTATCGAGCCACCCGGACCGGGAATCCGAGCAGGTTCCAGCCACCGGTCCTTTTTGTCATCCGCGGCGGCAAGAAGCTGATCATGATCGCCAACGCCTTCGACGGTGCCATCTCCCCGGATGGGAAACGGGTGGTGTTTGTGCGTGAGAACAACGGCAATTATGATCTGTGGCTGGAGGATCTGGACGGCGGCGGTCTGACGCAGTTGACGAGTTCCCCGTATGCGGATCTGGAGCCGGCGTGGAGCCCGGAAGGGCACAACATCGCCTTTGTCTCCAATCGCGACAGTCGCGGGGATGTGCGCGTGACATCCATCTATGTCCTCAATCTGGACAGCGGAAAAACCGTGCGCCTGACCAACGCCCGCACCGCCACGGATGCGGGTCCGACGTGGTTGAGCACGCATGCCATCCTCTTTCATTCCAATCGCAGCGCCGCAAAGCCGCAGGCGCGCACGGTTTCCAACTGGAACATTTGGCGGGTAGATTTTGATATGCAGGAGGTTTTCCGATGAAAAGAATCACGTTGTTCTTCTTTGCGCTGTGTGTCGCTGTGCCCGCGGCCACGGCGGAAGGTATCCTGGATTGGCTCAAGCCGGCGGTGATCGAAGGTGTGAGCCCCGGGACCAAAGGTTCGGATGCGGCGGAATTGTTGACGCTGGAACCGGGTGAGACCGAGATGTATCCCAAGCCCTCGCCGGACGGACGCTTCCTTCTGGTCGTGAGTCGCAAGGGAAGGCATGTTTGGGTATCCCGCCGATTCGCGGAAAACGGCGATCCGGCCAATCGTGTGACCGAAGATCCCCATGCCCTGGATTCCATCGCCTGGCGGGACAACGGCCATGTTTATTTTCTCTCCGGTCGCGCCGGCGGTCTTGGACTGTGGCAGAAGATCGCCGACGGCGAGGGGATGTTGCGGCGCATTCTTGCCTTGCACGGGCGCTTGACGCAACCGCTGTTGCTTGCGGACAACACGGTGATCGCGGTGGAACTCACACCGGCCGCGGGCCGTGCCACCGTCAGGAAGCGGCGTTCGGACGCCTTTGTCAATTGGCGGTTCCCCGGTTATCACACGAGCATTGTGCACATTCTGAAGGACGGCAGCGTCCATCGGCTCACCGAGGGCGTCAACCCGGCCCTGTCGCCGGACGGCAAATGGGTGGTTTTCTCCATGCCGGTGGGACGCAGCGTGCATCTCTTCCGCATGCATCCGGACGGCTCGGATCTGATCCAGATCACCGATGCCCGCAGCGTGGATGTGCAACCCACCTGGAGTCCGGACGGCCGATGGATCGTGTTCACATCCAATCGCGCCCACCCGGACTTGCGTCAGGGCCGGCGCAGCAACTGGGATATCTGGGCCATCCAGCCCGACGGCCGAAACCTGATCCGGATCACGCGTGACCCCGCGCGCGACGGTGCTCCCGCCGTCGATCGCTCCGGTCGCATCTATTTTCATTCGGACCGCGCCATCAGCCGCCGCTTGCGGGAGGAACACCAGGTGAAGAGCGTTCCCCGCGGCTTCCATATCTGGACCATCCCCATGCCGGTATCTCCGTGAATCCATTGGAGGCGGGCTGGCGGCCCGCCTCCTCATGGATGGCCGGACGGTCGCTATTTTTTCTCTTCCTGGTCCAGGGGTACCGTGAAGCGGAAAAGAGTCCCTTGCCCGGGGGCGCTCTCCACCTCGATCTGCCCGCCGTGTGCTTCAACAATGCGTTTGCAGATGGCCAGCCCGAGGCCGGCACCCCCGGCCTCCCGGCTTCGGGCCTCGTCCGAGCGATAAAAGCGATCAAAGATATGCGGCAGGTGCTCCGGGGCAATGCCCGGCCCTTCATCCGCCACTTCCACGACGGCCTCCTCATGAGCGGGCCGGGCCCGGAAGTGAACCGTCGAGTCTTCCGGCGCATGCTTGTAGGCATTGTTCAACAGGTTGAAGGCCACCCGGCTCAGACGATCCGCATCTCCTTTCACGAACAGGCCGTCGGCGATATCCATCTCCAGGCGTACGTTTTTGCGTGCGAAGAGAGTCAGGTGTTGCTGACCCGCTTCTCTCAGCAGCAAGGATAGATCCACCCTCTCCTGGGCCAGGTCGAGCAGGCCGGAATCCGCGCGCGCCAGGGTCAGCAGGCCGTCGACGATGCGCTGCATGCGATCAATGATTTCAAGTTGCTGTTTTAAGACCTCCTCGTATTCCTTGGGGCGGCGACGCCGCAGCAAGGTGACCTCGATCTCGCCGCGCATGATGGTCAATGGGATGCGCAGCTCGTGGGAAGCGTCAGCGGTGAAGCGTTTCTGCGCCTGAATGCTGGATTCGAGATCATTGAACATCTTGTTCAGCGTGCGCATCAGATTGCGGATTTCACGATCCGGTGTGGAGAGGGAGAGGCGCTGGGTCAGATCGCCGGCGGCGAAACGCGTGGCCACGGCCGCGATTTCATCCATCGGTTTCAGGGCGCGACGAGCCATGACATAGCCTGCATAGGCACTGACAAACATGGAGATGAGCCCCAGGAGCCCACCGACCAGATACATGAGTTCCAGAAACGAGTGGATCTCGCCGGTGCTGCGTCCGAGCAAAATGACGCCGACGATACCGCCGGCACGATGCACGGGCATGGCCACGATGCGCAGATTGTCCTTACGCAACAGCGAGCGCGTAGAAACGAAAGCGATACGGTCTTCCATGGCCTTTTGCAGGGCCTCGGTCACGGCGCTGCCGCCGCGTCCGATCAATCCCCGCTCGGTGGAAAAGAGGACGATGCCGTTGGCGCCCACCAATTGCACGGAGCCGAGGAAATGGGCCGAGAAGCGAAGCAGTTCGTTGTTCCAATTGTAGAAGCGGGAATTCTCCAGTTCATGGGTAATGGTCTGTGCCTGCTGTCGCAGCTGTCGGTCGACGGCGGCGAACATCTGATTGGAAAGAACAACATAGAGCAGAACACCGGCGAAGAGAAGCAGCGACAATTCCACCGCCATATAGAGCAGGGCAAGGCGGCCACGAAAGGTGGAGATCAAACGGAAAAACCACCGCGGCCGCAGCTGCAGCGGCTTGACGCCGATGCGTCTCACGCAGGCGGAGCGTCGGTGCTGAGCATGTACCCCTGGCCGCGCAGGGTATGGATCAACGGCGGATCGAAGCCTTTGTCCACCTTGTTACGCAAATGACTGACGTAAACATCAATGACATTGCTTTCCGGATCGAAGTTCATGTCCCATACATGCTCGCCGATGCGGGTGCGGGATAGGACGCGGTTGGGGTTGCGCATCATGAATTCCAGCAACGCATACTCCTTGCTCGTCAGACGGATGGGTTTGCCCGCACGGCTCACCCGCCGCCGCATCGGGTCCAATTCCAGGTCGGCGATTTTCAGGATGGGGGATTTGCTCTCCGATCCGCGCCGCAGCAGCGCCCGGACCCGTGCCAGCAGTTCCTCGAAGGCAAAGGGCTTGGTCAGATAATCGTCGGCGCCGGCATCCAGGCCCCGGACCTTGTCTTCCACGGAATCGCGGGCGGTCAACATCAACACCGGCGTGGTGACGCCGCGCTCGCGGATTTCCTTGCACACGCTGACGCCACTCTTTTTCGGCAACATCAAATCGAGGATGATCAAATCGTATTCGTTGACCTCGGCCAGAAAACCGCCCTCTTCCCCGTCGTAGGCGCAATCCACTGCATGGCCTTCTTCACGGAGCCCTTTTTGGATAAACTGGGCGACGCGTTTTTCGTCTTCGACGACCAAAATCTTCATGGCTGCGAGTCTAGCAGCATTGAGGCCAAATCGGGAGGATCGCCGCCATGCGCCGGGACATCCTTGTTTTTGATATCGAAACGGTTCCGGACGCGACCGCCGCCCGGCGCCTTCTGGGACGGGCGGAGTGGACGGATCATGAGGCACGGGATGCACTTTCCGCCTATTTTCTGGAGAAAACGGGCGGAAAAAATGATTTTCCACGCCATCCCTTCCATCAGGTCGCGGCCATCAGCTACGCACACCTGCTGCGCGAACCCGGCGAGGACGGGAGCGAATTGGTGATCCGCCGCTTAGCCAGCGGCGGCGATGCCAAAAGCGTTGAACGCGATCTTCTTGAGGGTTTTTTTGGCCTGATCGGACGCCGCGCGCCGCAGCTGGTCAGCTTCAACGGACGCGGCTTCGATGTACCGGTATTGAAGTACCGGGCCATGGCGCACCGCATCGCTTGCCCCCGTTGGTTCTCCGAAGGTGACCGCTGGAACGGCTACGACGCCCGTTATTCCGGGGAATACCATCTGGATTTGCTGGAGGTGTTTTCGGATTTCGGTGCCTCGTCCCGCTGTTCGATGCACGAGGTGGCCACGGCCCTCGGTATCCCCGGCAAGCTCGATACGGCCGGCGGCGATGTGCGCGACTTGTTCGAAGCCGGAGACGTGGCTGCCATCCGTGCCTACTGCGAGACGGATGTGTGCACGACCCTGCTGCTGTTCTTTCGCTGGCAGTTGTTCAATGGCGCCCTGAGCGAGGGCGCCTACACCCGTGCCACCGAGGGGTTGCGCAATTATCTGCAGGGGGAAGCCGGGTCGCGGCCGCACCTGGGCGAGTTTCTGAAGGCATGGGAGGCGATGGGCTGAGCATGACCGACGGCATCGACCACGTCGGTGTCCGAGCCGTTTCAACCGGGCCCATCACCAGTCACCGCACTCCGCCCTCCATTCCTGCCGCGCAGCCGATTTATCATAAGTTCGTCCCAGGGATATCCACTCCAAGCAGTTTCAGCATCTTCTTCGGATCGGTCACGGGCAGGCGACAGCGGAAATTCTCGCATACATAGGCCGTGGCCCTGCCCTTGAGGGCCTTCTGGCCACGGCTGTATGGTGCCAGCCGGCTTAGGGCTTCCCCCGCCTTTCCATCCCCATGCCACAAGACGACCTTGTTCGGGAGGTAACGGCTGCGCAGGGCGCCCATCATGGCGCGGCCGGACGCGGAATGAAGATCGCCTGCGAGAACGACCTCGTAGCTTTTCCCCTCGGCAAACAGCGAGGCTGAGAGCAAGGACGCGAAGGCGGACGGCATCCGCGCCACCTCACGCGCGAAGGCCTGGCCGATGCTCGCGGCCTTCTGTTCCAGGCTTGAATCCCCGGTCATGCGCGCCAGTCGGATCAGGTTCATCATGGCGACCGAATTCCCGGATGGCAGGGCACCGTCGTAAGCATCCAGGGGCCGCAGCAGCAGTTTCTCACCGTCGTCGGGGGTAAGATATAGGCCGCCGGTCGGGGCGTGAAAGTGCTTCCACATGTCCGTATTCAATTGCAGGGCGAGTTCAAGATCCCGGGTTTCGAAATCGGTTTCATACAGTTCGATCAGGCCCCAGATCAGGTCGGCGTAGTCGTCGAGGTTTGCGGCCAGGGATGCGTCACCTCTGCGGTAGCGGTGCAGCAGGCGGCCATCTTTGTCCCGTAGATGGCGGAGAACGAATTCGGCCGTCCGACGTGCAATTCCGGCGTATTGCGGTTCATTCAGGCTGCGGGAGGCGATGGCCAGGGCGGCGATCATCAAGCCGTTCCAGTTGGTCAGGATCTTGTCGTCACGGAAGGGTTGCGCCCGTCTTTCCCGGGCAGCAAAGAGGCGTCGGCGGATACCTTCCAGGCGCGCTACCTCGAGTGGAGTGGAGGGTACGCGCCGCAGATAGAGGACGTTTTTCCCGTTTTTCTCCCCGCTTTCCGGATCGCTCGTGTGGCCTTCGGTGCTCAGGCCGTAGATCGAGGCGGCGAAGCCGGCATCTTCCCGACCCAGTACGTGTTCGAACTCCCTTTGCGTCCAGAGGTAAAACGCGCCTTCCCCGCCTTCGGAGTCGGCATCCTCGGCGCTGTAGAAGCCGCCGCCGGCATCATGCATCCGCCGCATGACATAGGCGATGATTTCGCGTGTTGTTCGTGCATAGACGGCCTTGCCGGTGGCCTGATAGGCCTCGGCATAGGCCATGATCAGCATGGCCTGATCGTAGAGCATCTTCTCGAAGTGCGGCAGCAACCAGCGCGCGTCGGTGGCGTAGCGATGGAAGCCGAATCCGACTTGGTCGTAGATGCCGCCGGCGCGCATGGCATCGAGAGTCTTCTCCACCATGTGCAGCGCCTTTTTGTCCCCGGTCTGCTGCCAGGAACGGAGCAGGAAAAGAAGATTTTGGGCCGCCGGGAATTTGGGTGCCGCACCGAAGCCGCCGTTTTCGGCATCGAAGGTCTCGGACAGCTCGCGGACACCCGCTGCAATCGTATCCAGTCCCGGGGTGGGACCTTTCTCCTGTGGGCGATTTAAGCGTACGAGCGCGGTTTTGAGCTGGGAGGCAGGGGCGAGGAGTCGTTCCCGGTCCGTGCGCCACAGCTCGTGGACACGCTGCACCAGTTCGATCAGGCCGATGCGCCCAAAGCGGCTGTGCTTGGGCAGATAGGTGGCGGCATAGAAAGGCCGCTTGTCCGGCGTCATCAGGACATTGAGGGGCCAGCCGCCGGAGCCGGTCAGCAGCTGCGCCGCCTGCATATAGATGCGGTCGATATCCGGCCGTTCCTCGCGATCCACCTTGATGGCGACGACGGTGTCGTTGAGCACCTTCCCCACCTCCGGATCCGAATAGGACTCTTGTTCCATGACATGGCACCAATGGCAGGTGGAGTAGCCGATGGAAAGCAAAATGGGCTTGTCCTCCCGCCGCGCCTTCTCGAAGGCCTCCTCTCCCCACGGATACCAGTCCACGGGATTGTGTGCATGCTGCAACAGATACGGGCTGTTCTCATGGATCAAACGGTTACTGTAGGTCATTCGGCTTACCTCGACGCCGGCCGTCCGGGCGGGAAGGAGCGCATTGCCCAGCAGGAATGCTGCACACACGAAGAACTGCAAGCGGGAAAGCATGCAAGGCGATCCCCGCCGCCGGAGATCCGAATTCGCGGCCTCGGGTCGTCGCGATCCGGGTGCGACCGGCATCGGTGGATGTTTCTTTTTATGCTGCCCGGATCGGCCCCGCATCGGCCAGTTCGGGTTCCGAATCCCCCACGGTACGCGCAAAGGCTTCGTGGAACCGGGCCGCCAGTTCCAAGGCCTTGCTGCGGTAAGCCTGCTTGTCCTGCCAGGAATCCTCCGGCTTGAGGACGCCGACATCCACGCCCGGGCATGTTTCGGGTACCTGAAGTCGGAAGATCGGATCCTCCCGATAGGGCACGGAATCCAGTTTCCCGGTCAAGGCCGCATTCAGCATCGCGCGCGTGGCGTTGATGTCCATACGCCGCCCGATCCCATACGGGCCGCCCGTCCAGCCGGTGTTGATCAGCCAGCATTGAACCTTGTGGCGCTTGATCTTCTCACCCAGAAGCCTGGCATAGCGGCGCGGATGCAGGGGCATGAATGGGGCCCCGAAACAAGGGCTGAATGTGGCCTCCGGCTCGGTGACACCGGCCTCGGTTCCCGCCACCTTGGCCGTGTACCCGAGCAGGAAATAATACTTGGCCTGCTCCGGCGTCAGCCTGGCGATCGGCGGCAGAACGCCAAAGGCGTCGGCCGTGAGCATGACGATGTTTTTCGGATGCCCGGCCACTCCCGGGTAAATGGCATTCGGTACATGGGTGATCGGATAGGCCGCACGTGTGTTTTCGGTCATGCGATCGTCGTCGAGATCCACATGTCGGGTTTTGATATCCAGGCAGACGTTCTCCAGGATGGTGCCGAAGCGTTGGGTCATGTTGAAGATCACGGGCTCCTTTTCGGGATCCAGATGGATGACCTTGGCGTAACATCCGCCCTCGATATTGAAGATCCCCTTGTCGCTCCAGCCATGCTCGTCGTCGCCGATCAGATGTCGCCCGGGATCGGAGGAAAGGGTGGTCTTGCCGGTACCGGAAAGGCCGAAAAACACGGCCACGTCATCGTTGTCCCCCACGTTCGCCGATGCGTGCATGGACAGAACCCCCCTCCGCGGCAGAATGTAATTCATCATCGTGAAGATGGTCTTCTTGATTTCACCGGCATAGGAGGTGCCCCCGATCAGGGCCAGGCCGCGGCCCAGATGCAGGATGATAAAGGCCTCGGAGTTGGTGCCGTTCTTGGAAGGCAGAGCGTGAAAGTGGGGTGCGTGAATGACGGTGAATTGCGGATCGTCCACGCCCACGACTTGCCCCGTGTCCACGGGACGGACGAGCATCGTGCGGGCAAAGAGTGCATGCCAGGCATCCTGGGTGACGATCCGCACAGGTACGTGATATTCGGGATCGGCGCCCGCAAAACAGTCCTGGACGAAGACCTGCCTTCCTTCGAGGTATTGGAACACCCTCGTGCACAGGGCATCGAAAAGTTCCTCGGAAAATGGCTGATTGATTTCCCCCCACCAAATCTGGTCATGGCTGCTCGGCTCGTCGACGATGAATTTGTCGTTGGCGGCACGGCCGGTGTAATAACCGGTACGCACGACGAGCGGTCCGCGATGCGACAGATGGCCCTCACGGCGGCGCAAGGCGCGTTCGTACAGGGCCGGCGAGGGCGTATTCCAGTACACACGCTCCAGGTTTCTCAATCCGATTCGGGCCAGGCTTTCTTCGATGCTTTCGGTTCCCATTTCTAGGCTGTCCTTTCGTCTTTTGATCTTTGCGCGCGCAGGGTATGGAAGATTTCCTCCGCGTGGTACGAGGAGCGCACCAACGGACCGCACGCGGCAAGCTTGAAGCCTCGCTTCTCGGCCGCATTTTTCAAATCCCGAAACTCATCCGGATGCCAATAGCGGACGACGGGATGATGCCGCGGCGACGGACGCAGGTATTGACCGACAGTCAGAATATCCACTCCGGCGGCGGCGAGGTCGTCCAGAACCTGAAGGACTTCATCGCGCTCCTCGCCGAGTCCCAGCATCAGCCCGGATTTGGTCACCACTCCGGCATCCAGTTCCTTGGCTCGCTGCAACAGGCGCAGGGAAGTGAAATATCGTGCCCCGGGACGTATCCGGCGGTAAAGGCGCGGGACGGTTTCGAGATTGTGGTTGAAGATGTCCGGTCCCGTGGCCATGATCGTCTCGAGGCAGGTGGCCGGTTTGCGCTGAAAGTCCGGGGTCAATACCTCGATGGTCACCCCCGGACATCGATTCCTCACTTCCCGGATGACAGCGGCGTAGTGGCCGGCCCCCCCGTCAGGGAGGTCATCCCGATCGACGGATGTGATCACGGCATGGCGCAAGCCCATCTCGGCCACGGCTTCGGCCACCCGCACGGGCTCCATTTCGTTAACGGCAGCCGGTTTGCCGCTTTCCACATCGCAGAAGGCGCACCTGCGCGTGCAGATCCGACCGAGGATCAGGAACGTCGCCGAACCTTTCCGCCAGCATTCGCCGATGTTCGGGCAGGCGGCCTCTTCGCAAACGGTGTGCAACGACTTGCCGCGCATCAGTGCCGCGAGCCGCCGGTATTCCGGAGACAGGGGCGCACGCACCTTGAGCCATTTGGGCTTGCCGCCCATCGCTTCGCCCGGAAAGTGAATCGGAATCGTCTCGTGCATGCGCGTAGCCTACACCTTGCGATCGCCCGTGGCATCCACCGGCACGCTTGCACTCATTCCCGGCCATGCCAGCATGGGAGCCGTGCTTGTCGCCTCCTGGAATGTGAATTCACTCCATGTCCGCCTGCCGCAGGTGCTTGACTATCTCGAGGAGTACCGCCCCGACGTTCTGGCCTTGCAGGAAACCAAGCTGCCGGACGAAAAGTTCCCGCGCCGTGAGATCGAGGCTGCGGGCTACCGCGTCTGCCATTGCGGCCAGAGAACCTACAACGGTGTGGCCATCCTAAGCCGCGCCGAGGCCCGGGACATTCTCACCTCCCTGCCCCGATTCGAGGATGCCCAGCGCCGGCTGCTTGCAGCCACCGTGGACGGGGTTCGCTACATCAATGTCTACATTCCCAACGGCCAGGAGGTGGGATCGGAGAAATATCAATACAAATTCTGCTGGCTGGAGGGGTTCTCGCATCTCCTGGCGCAAGAGTTGCAGCGACATGAGCGCCTGGTCGTGCTTGGTGATTTCAATATCGCACCCGCCGACATCGACGTGCACGATCCTCCACGCTGGCAGGGCAGGATCATGTGTTCGGAGGCGGAGCGGGCCGGATTCCGCAAACTGCTTGATCTCGGTCTTGTGGATGTCGTGCGATCGTTGCATCCCAAGGAGGGGATGTACACTTGGTGGGATTATCGTTTGAATGCATACAAGCGGGGCTGGGGCCTGCGCATCGATCACATCCTGGCCTCTCCGGCCATGAAGGCCGTGGCCGCAGGTGTGCATCGGGAACTGCGGCAACACGAAAGGCCAAGCGATCATGCGCCGGTCTGGGCTCAATTCGAGGTCAAGGATCCGACGACCCCTTGAGGATTCCGCTGCCCCTTCTCTGACACCGGGACCGGAGGCTCGACCTTCCGCTGCATTGCACCCACCGTGGGTTTCAAGTGCCGGCATCTTTCGGCCCCATCCATGCTTCCCCTACGCCCCCTCGCGACAGGTTCCTGAACTATACCCGAGCAAGTGGCGTCCGCGTGCGCGCTTTTTGTGATGCGGCTCACTTATCCGATCGGTCTGCGGTATTAGCTTCCCTCCATGACAAGGAGGCAGTCATGTATACACCTTTTGCACAGCCTTTCTCCGCATATCGCCTGCGAACTTCCGATGTCCCGATCGGGGGTTATCTTGTGATCGTTTCCCTGTGTCTTTGCCTGGCGGCGCTGACCAGCGTGTGAGGTGATGATCGGCCGCCTCGGGCTTTCGCCCGGATTGGGCGTGAGATCCTGCGTGGGCCGGAAAAATGGAGAAACAGATCCATGGGTTGCACGAAGACCAACGATCGTTTGCAACGCAATGGTGTGGATTTCGCGGCGCCGGACTTGCCCAGGGGACAAGAGAGGACGGAGGACTGAAAAAAGCGGTGATGGGATCGCCGTGGCGATGCTTTGGAGCCGGAAGCATCCCATGACCCGCGACCGCTTGCCAATCACGGATTTCAAGGCTGAGGACCGAGAAAGACTGAGTTCCGTCGTCCGCGATTGGTGATGAGTAAGGCGAGTAGGAAAGCGGGTCGGTTTCGCTTTCCCGTACCGGTTCCGTCCGGAAGGAGGTCTAAACGTCCTCGTTTTTCCGAAAGGCCGGCATGGGATCAAAGGAGGGATTCGAGCAGGCGGCGCAGATCTTCGATGCCACGCCTGTCGAGACTCGATACGGCCAGGGGTTCGGGGTTTCCGGGCAGCGCACCTTTCATCTCGGCAAGGCGACGGGTGCGCGCGTTGCCGGAAAGCTTGTCGGCTTTGGTGGCGATGACCCGCCACGGCCGGCCTTCGGCCTGCAACCATTCGATCAACTGCAGGTCGGCCGGCTTTGGCCCGTGGCGGATATCCATCAGAACCAGAACCAATACCGGTCCCGGAGAGGAGCGCAGATAGGCGGTGATGAGTTTCTCCCAGCGTACCCGTTCCCGTTTCGGGGCACGGGTGAAACCGTAGCCGGGGAGATCGACGAGCAACAACACGTTGTCGACCTCGAACAGATTGAGCAGGCGGGTGGAACCGGGCCTGGAGGAAGTCTTGACGAGGTTCCTTCGCCCGAAGATGGCATTCAGGAGGCTGGATTTCCCCACATTCGATGCGCCGGCTACGGCGATTTGCGGCCGATCCACATCCGGGAACCGCTCGGGATCCGCCGCCGATCGGAGGAAGCGCACATTCTGCCAGCGGATCTTCTGCATACGTCGAATCTGGCTTCGGCTCCCGCACGGTGCAAGCCCCTGGAGATGGTCAAGCAGGTGACAAGCAGCGAGGCGGGCGTTAGATTTGCCTAAATGATGTGCAGTTCTTTTTCCACCGTGCAGCCGCGTTTCAGGTTCGGGAATCTTCCCATCGATGTGCCGTTGGCGCTGGCACCGATGGCCGGCATTACCGATCTGCCCTTCCGGCGCCTGTGCAAGCACTTGGGGGCGGGGATCCTGATCACCGAGATGATTGCCTCCCGCGCCGTGGCGCAGGGAAGCGGGCGCAGCCGGAAGATGGCCGAGATCGGCGAGGATGAGCATCCCATCGGCATCCAGATCGCCGGTTCCGATCCGGATTACATGCGCCGTGCCGCACGCTGGGCCGTGGATTGCGGGGCGGACTTCGTGGACATCAACATGGGTTGTCCGGTGAAGAAGGTGTGCAGACAGGAAGCCGGTTCGGCACTGCTCAGGGACGAGAGAAAGGTGGCCCGCATCCTTGCGGCGGTGGTCGGCGCCGTGTCGGTCCCGGTCAGCCTGAAGATACGCACCGGCTGGGACGAGGCTTCGAAGAATGTGGAGCGGGTGGCGAGGATCGCCGAGGAATGCGGAATCCGCATGCTGACCGTGCACGGGCGCACCCGGGCGCAGATGTTCCGTGGGCACGCCAATTGGGAGGATATCGCCAAGGCCAAGGCGGCGGTCTCCATTCCCGTCCTGGGGAACGGGGATGTGGTGGATGCAGACTCGGCACGGCGGTTGCTGCGCTTGACCGGCTGTGACGGCATCATGGTCGGCCGCGCCGTGCAGGGGAATCCCTGGGTCTTGTCGGAGGTGCGTGCGGTGATGCAGGGTCGGCGGCCTCCGTCGCCCCCGGATGGGGCAGCGCGCTGGCGGCTGATCCGTACCCATTTGCAGGGGCTGGCGCAACATTACGGCGAGGAAGTTGCGGCCAGGATCTCGCAGAAGCATATCATGGGATACAGCAAGGGCATGGCGGGTGGAGCGGCCTTTCGCCGCCGCATACAGTCGCTGCGCGATTGGCGGGCACAACTGGCCGAGGCGGAAGCGTTTTTTTGCCATCGAGGGTCACAGACGAGGATCGAATATGCAGTCTGAGAACATCGCCATCGCCTCACTACCGCTGCCTCTGCTGCTGGTGGATCAGAACGGCCGCATTCAAGGGGTCAACGTCGAGGCCGAGGCGGCGCTCGGCGTTTCGAGGAAATCGTTGCTCGGGCATTCGATGCGCACCCTGTTTGCACCCGAAAGTGAGATTGCGCTGATGCTGGAGCGGATGCGCGACTGTCAGGAACCCTTGTCCGTGCACGGCCTGCATGAGCGCGCCAATGGGGGGGCTTGTTCCCTGCATCTCGGCCCGGCATCGGGGGGGTTCGTCCTGTTGATGGTGCCGGAAAGCAACCGCCAGGAACTCGAACAGCAGAGCAAGAAACAAGAGATGGCCGAGGCCGTGGCCCGAATCGCGCTGGAGGTGGCGCATGAGGTGAAGAATCCCCTGGCGGCCTTGCGTGGGGCGGCACAGTGGCTGTCGGAGCAGGGGCTCGCCGGCGGCCAGAAGGAGGCCGTGGACATGATGCTTTCCGAGGTGGACCGGATTCGGGAGCGGATCGACAGCTTTCTGCAGTTGGGACCAAGGGCGCCGTTGGGCATGGAACCGGTCAACATCCATACATTGATCGATGAGGTGTGCAGGCCGGTGGATGGGGTGAATTTGAGGCGCGTCTACGATCCCAGCCTGCCGCCAGTGTTGACCCATGCCGGACGTCTCCGGCAGGCGATCGAGAATCTGTGGCGGAATGCGATCGAGGCCGGTGCGCACCACATTGAATGGCAGACACGGGTGGATCCGACGGTGAAGCTGCCCGGGCACAAGGGGCCGGTGCTCGAGGTGCGCATCAGCAACGACGGCGAGCCCGTACCGCAGGAGATCCGGGGGCATGTGTTCGAGCCTTTCGTCACCGGCAAGACGAGGGGAAGCGGTCTTGGCCTGGCGCTTGTGCAGAGGGTCATGATTGAGCACAACGGCAAGGTCACGCTCCGATCCGCTCCCGGCCGCACAACCTTTGTGCTGCATCTTCCGATCGGGAGTGCAGCCTGATGCGCGCCCTGGTGGTGGACGATGACGCCGGCATCCGCTGGGTGCTTTCACGCGTGCTGGTCGAGGAAGGCCTGGATGTGGTGCAAGCCGCTTCGCTTGCGGAGGCCTTGCGCCTTCAGGAGCTCGAAGCGCCGGCACTCGTTTTTCTCGATGTCTATCTACCCGACGGCAACGGCATGGAGGCCCTTGCGGGCGGCCGTTTTTCCGCGCCGGTGGTGTTGCTGACGGCGGAAACCACCTTCGATCACGCCGCCCAGGCCTACCGTGCCGGGGCCATGGAATATCTGCCCAAGCCCTTCGACCTGGATGAAGTACGGGCACTGGCGCGCCGGGTCCGGCCCGCGCCGGTGTCCGTAAAGAGCGACAAGCCCGCTTCCAGGGATGGAATCATCATCGGTCGCAGCGCCGCCATGCAGCAGTTGTTCCGCACCCTCGGACGAGTCGCGGCCTCGGATCTGACGGTGTTGATCACCGGAGAGTCCGGAACCGGCAAGGAATTGGTGGCCCACGTGCTGCATCAGCAGAGCCGCCGTGTCGGCAAGCCCTTCGTGCCGATCAACACCGCCGCCATCCCTGCCGATCTGCTCGAGGCCGAACTGTTCGGGCACGAGAAGGGTGCGTTCACCGGAGCCGACCGTGCCCGGCCCGGCCGTTTCGAACAGGCGGACGGCGGTACGCTGTTCCTGGACGAGATCGGTGACATGCCGGCCGGTCTGCAGGTCAAATTGCTGCGGGTCCTGGAAGAGGGTGCGATCCAGCGCGTGGGCAGCCGCGAGGACCGCCATGTCAATGTGCGGCTTCTGGCCGCCACGCATCAGAACCTGCAGCAGAAGATCAAACAGGGAACCTTCCGTGAAGATCTCTACTATCGCCTCAATGTGATCCCTGTCCATATTCCTCCGCTTCGAGAACGCAAGGACGATATTCCGCAGCTGGCGGAACACATGCTCCAGGCCGCCTCCGAGGAGTTGAACATGCGCACCCCGATTCTCCTGGACGAGGCCGTGGAGTTGTTGCGCGGTTACGATTGGCCGGGCAATGTGCGGGAGCTGAAGAACGTCATGCGCCGGCTGGCGCTTTTGACCCCGGGTGCGGCCATCACGCTGTCCGATGTGGCGCTGGCCCTCGGTCACAAGGACAACAATACGCAGGCGGAGGAAACCTTGTCCGAGGCCGTGGGTCGCTGCATGCGCCGTTATCTGAACAAGCTCGGATATGCCGAGGCCGTGGATTTGCACAGGCACCTGCTGGAGCAGGTGGAACCACCGCTTCTCGAGTTGGCCATGGAACATTGCAAGGGCAATCAGATCAGGGCCGCCCGCATGCTTGGACTGAACCGGAACACGGTGCGCAAATTGCTGTGGGATCCTCTAGAGTCGACCTGCAGGCATGCAAGCTTGAGTATTCTATAGTCTCACCTAAATAGCTTGGCGTAATCATGGTCATAGCTGTTTCCTGTGTGAAATTGTTATCCGCTCACAATTCCACACAACATACGAGCCGGAAGCATAAAGTGTAAAGCCTGGGGTGCCTAATGAGTGAGCTAACTCACATTAATTGCGTTGCGCTCACTGCCCGCTTTCCAGTCGGGAAACCTGTCGTGCCAGCT
>AMFO01002711.1_pt1 | contig 34865 bp, 28 predicted proteins | sample 552608 | NCBI WGS metagenome assembly AMFO01 (sample SAMN01893955, study PRJNA167987) | microbial mat metagenome | biome: hydrothermal vent | place: USA: Loihi, Hawai'I | collected 2003-05-01
CTGAATGAAGCCGATCTGATCGCCGGTGGCAAGCACGTTCTTGTCGCATACATCATGAAACCGAAGCCCGGTTTCGGAAACTACTTGCAAACAGCCGCACATTTTGCCGCCGAAAGCTCGACCGGCACCAATGTTGCCGTGTCCACCACCGATGATTTCACCCGTGGCGTCGATGCCATCGTCTATGAGATCGACGAGGAAAAGGAGATCATGAAGATCGCCTATCCCGTTGATCTGTTTGATCGCAACATCATCGACGGCCGCGCCATGATCGCGTCGTTCCTGACGCTGACAATCGGCAATAACCAGGGCATGGGCGATGTCGAATACGCCAAGATGCATGACTTCTGGGTGCCGCCTTCCTACCAGCGCCTGTTCGACGGGCCTTCGTCCACGATTTCCGATCTGTGGCGTGTTCTGGGCCGCCCGTACAAGGATGGCGGTTTCATCGTCGGCACCATCATCAAGCCCAAACTGGGCCTGCGCCCCAAGCCCTTTGCAGATGCCTGCTATGATTTCTGGCTGGGTGGCGATTTCATCAAGAATGACGAACCCCAGGGCAACCAGGTCTTTGCCCCGCTCAAGGAAACCATCCGCCTTGTTGCCGATGCCATGAAGCGCGCGCAGGACGAAACCGGCGAGGCCAAGCTGTTTTCGGCAAACATCACTACCGACGACCATCACGAGATGGTTGCACGCGGCGAGTTCATCCTTGAAACCTTTGGCGAGAACGCCGACCACGTTGCCTTTCTGGTTGATGGCTATGTCGCCGGCCCGGCGGCGATCACCACTGCACGCCGTACCTTCCCGCGCCAGTACCTGCACTATCACCGCGCGGGCCACGGTGCCGTGACCTCGCCCCAGACGCAGCGCGGTTACACCGCCTTTGTGCTGGCCAAGATGGCCCGCCTGCAAGGCGCCAGCGGTATCCATGTGGGCACCATGGGCTATGGCAAGATGGAGGGCGAGCCCGCCGACAAGATGATCGCCCACATGATCACCGAAGACAGCGCGGACGGCCCGTTCTATCACCAGGAATGGTATGGCATGAACCCAACCACGCCGATCATCTCGGGCGGCATGAATGCGTTGCGGATGCCGGGCTTTTTCCAGAACCTCGGCCATTCCAACCTGATCCTGACGGCCGGCGGTGGCAGCTTTGGCCATATCGACGGCGCCGCCGCGGGCGCGACCAGCCTGCGCCAGGCCGAACAGTGCTGGAAGGAAGGTGCGGATCCGATCGAGTTCGCCAAGGAGCACAAGGAATTCGCCCGCGCGTTCGAAAGCTTCCCGGGTGATGCCGACAAGCTGTATCCCGGCTGGCGCGAGGCGCTGCGGATCAACTCGGCCGCCTGATCACGACGAACGGGGTGGGCAGAGATGCCCGCCCCATATCGATACCCCTGAAGGAGGCCGTCATGGCATTCGACCGTTCCGTAAAGATCGCACCATCCATCCTGTCAGCCGATTTTGCCAATTTCGGCGCCGAGATCCGCGCGATCGAGGACCAGGGCGCCGACTGGGTGCATGTGGATGTCATGGACGGGCATTTCGTTCCCAACCTGACCTTTGGCCCGCCCGCGGTTGCCGCCTTTCGCCCGCATGTGAAAACCTTCATGGACGTGCATCTGATGATCGCACCCGTCGATCCCTATATCGAGGCCTATGCCAAGGCAGGCGCCGACATGATCACGGCCCATCTCGAGGCCGGCCCCCATATCCACCGCACCATTCAGGCGATCAAGGCCCAGGGGGTCAAGGCCGGTGTCAGCCTGAACCCCGGCACCCCGGCCGAGGCCATCGAATACCTTCTGGACATGGTGGACATGGTTCTGGTGATGACGGTCAACCCCGGCTTTGGTGGGCAGAAATTCATTCACTCGGGCGTCGAAAAGACCCGCAAGATCCGCCAGATGATCGGCGATCGGCCGATCCACATCCAGATCGACGGCGGCGTCACCCCGGAAACCGCCCCGCTGGTAGTCGAGGCTGGGGCCGATGTTCTGGTCGCCGGTTCGGCCGTGTTCAAGGGGGGCTCGGTGGACAACCCGCAGGTTTATGGCGAAAACATCCGCGCCATCCGTACGGCCGCCGAAGCTGCGCGCACGGGCTGAACCATGACCCCGCGCGCGCTGATATTCGACGTTGACGGCACCCTGGCCGAAACTGAAGAGGCCCATCGCCAGGCGTTCAACGATACCTTTGCCGAATTCGGGCTGGATTGGCACTGGAGCCGCGATCTCTATCGCGAATTGCTGAAAACCACCGGCGGCAAGGAACGGATGCGCGCCTATGCAGCAAATCACCTGAAAATTGACCCGGCCGAGATCCCGGTGGTCGAGATCCACAAGCGCAAGACCGCCCGCTATGGTGAACTGATCGCCCAGGGCAACGTGCCCCTGCGCCCCGGCATATCGGAACTTCTGCATGATGCCTCGCATCACGGGGTGCGGCTGGCGGTTGCCACGACGACCAACCTGCCCAATGTCGATGGCCTGATCCGCGCAACTCTTGGCGTGCCCGCCGAAGAGCTGTTCGAGGTCATCGCCGCCGGTGATATGGTCAAGAACAAGAAGCCCGCGCCCGATGTCTATGAACTGGCGCTGGATGGGCTGGGCCTGCCGGGCGCCGACTGTCTGGCATTCGAGGATTCCCTCAACGGGCTGAATTCCGCGCAGGCGGCGGGCATCCCCTGTCTTGTCAGCCCCAGCGCCTATACCGATCGCGATGATTTCAGTGCGGCGGAATTCGTGATCGACAGTTTTGAACGGGTGAGCCGAATCGATAAACTGAACACATTGCTTGTTCCTGCGTGACCCTGAAAGGAGAACGACATGGCTGCCATTCCTCCGGTTTGCGACTTTGGCTGGAAAGCCCCCGATTTCAGCCTGCCCGGCACCGACGGCAAGGTTTATACCCTGGATGACATCCGCGGCCCCAACGGCACGCTGATCATGTTCATCTGTAACCACTGCCCCTATGTTCTGGCGGTGCTCGACCGCATCATCCGCGATGCGCGCGACCTGCAGGCGCTGGGCATTGGCGTTGCGGCGATCTGTTCCAACGATGCGGTCAGCTATCCGCAGGACAGTTTTGACAACATGAAGAAGATGGCCAGGGATCGCGGCTTTCCCTTCCCCTACCTCCATGACGAAAGCCAGGATGTGGCGCGCGCCTATGATGCGGTCTGCACACCCGATTTCTTTGGCTTCAACGCCGCGGACGAGCTGCAATATCGCGGACGTCTGGACGAATCGCGCAAAGAGGCCGCCGCCCCCGATGTGCGCCGCGACCTTTTCGAGGCGATGAAGCAGGTTGCCGAAACCGGCCGCGGGCCGGCGGATCAGATCCCCTCGATGGGGTGCTCGATAAAATGGAAGGACGCGCCATGAAAAAGCCCGTCATATTCGACCTCGACGGCACGCTGGTGGATTCGGCGCCCGATATTCACGCGGCCACCAACGCCTTGCTGCGCGCAATGGGCTATCAGCCGCTGTCCCTTGAAACCGTCCGTGGCTTTATCGGCAACGGTATCCCCAAGCTGGTGGAACGTGTGATGCGGGCCAGCGACATTGAATTCACCATCGCCCGCCACAAGGGGCTGTGCGCGCAGTTCGAGGCCCTTTACGGAGAACGCCCGGCGGTAAAATCGGTGCTGTATCCGGGTGTGCGGGATGCGCTGGAAACATTGCGGGCGCAAGGCAGGCGTCTGGGGATCTGCACAAACAAGAATCTCGACCTGACCCGTCAGATCATCGAGGCGCTGGAAATCGCCCCCCTGTTTGACGCGGTGATCGGTGGCGACAGCCTTGACGTCAAGAAGCCCGACCCGGCCCCGTATTTCGAGACGCTCCGCCAGTTGGGGGTGGATGCTGCGATTTATGTGGGCGATTCCGAGATTGACGCGGCCACCGCCAAGGCCGCCAAGGCCCCCTTTGCCCTGTTCACCGAGGGCTATCGCAAGGCAGCAGTCGCCGCGATCCCCCATGATTTCGCATTTTCCGACCATGGCCGGCTGGTCCCCATGATCGACGCGATCGAACAGCAGGAAAGCGCGGCCTGAAAATCGGGGGCCAGCCCCCGGACCCCCGGCGTATTTTTGCAAAGAAGAAGATCAGACGCCGAACACCTGCTGTGCGAAGGCGGGGTAGGGGTCGGCGATTTCCTGCGCAATGGGGCCGCGCAGAAGGGCCAGTGTCGGGGCATCGGGCAACGGCGTCTCAACGATGTTGTCGGCAAGATCGAATGCAAAGCCGGTGTTCTCGTGCACTTCGTCAAGGCTGTGGCCCGGATGGATCGAGGTCAGGCGAAAGCGGGCCTTTTTGCGGTCGAACAAGAACACGCACCGCCCCGTGACCAGCGCATAGGGCCCACCGGGGCGGTGGATTTCAGGTGGGCTGGTGCCCGGCGCGCTGATGAAATCCACCTGATCGACAAGCGTGCGGCGGGTGTGTTCTTCGCGAAACAGAATTACGCGCGGCACCACATAATACAGCATGGCCGAGCCGAACGACCCCGACCAGCGCACATGGTGGCGGGGATAGTCACCAATGCCCACAAGGTTGATATTGGCATGTCCGTCGATCTGCCCGCCTGACAGAAAGAAGGCCCCGATGCGCCCCTGCGCGGCGCGGTCGAACAGCTCGCCCGCACCGTCATTGAGGGTTTGCAGGTTGCGGCTGTTCAGTACGGTGGCCTGCGTCTTGCCCCCTGACAGGCTGCGTTGCAGCAGCGCGGCCGAGCCGGGGATGGGTGAGGAAACGCCCACGGCAACATGGTCGATGCCCTCAAGCATGCGGGCGATGGTAAAGATCAGTAATTCCTGGGGCTTGCAGTCCATCTATACAGCCACCCGTTTTTGCGTCCGGGCCAGCCAGCCGGCAAAGCTTTCCGCATCCCGCGAGGCGGCGGCATATCGCGCCAGTTCCTCGTTGTCGGGGTCATGGCAGCCTTGCAGCCCCAAAGGCCAGCTGCCCCCCGGTGCATGTGCAATGGCGGTTATGTATAGCGCCGGGATGGTTGCCGGCGCTCGCAGTTCATCGCGCATCAGGTCGGTGTCGGTGATTTCCTCGACTGTCACGAATGTCTGGCGGGCGGCATGTGCCATGGTCATCAGCTCGCGCATGTTGCCGATCCAGACATTGCCGTGCCGGTCGGCAAGCGGGGCGTGGAACAGCGCGATGTCGGGGGTGATTGCGGGCAGCAGAACGATAGGGTCGGGGTCGCCGGACATGGGGTTGTCGATCACCTTGTAGTCGGGGCGATATCTCAGCAGGTCCGACCCGATCAACCCCCGCATCGGCATGAAGGGAATCCCCTTTTCGCCCGCCTGCAACCCGGATACCAGCGCCGGGCAGGTGCTGTCGCGCAATGTTATCCTGCCAGTCTTGACCGCCTCGACAAAACGCCCCGCCTGGCCGTGTTCGTCAAGCGTGACGCCGGCACATTCCATGGTGGCAACGCATCTGGCGCCGATCAGCATGTCGGCCTGAATGCCGCTGGTCGGGATGGCGATCAGATGCAGATTGCGCGCCTTGCGATCAATCAGGGTGTGCGTTGCGGCCAGCGCGACCCCGCTGCGCGACGGCGGTATCGCCACTTTGGCGCCATCGGGTATCCGGTTGGCAAGTTCCTTGACGGAAATCACAGGCATTCATTTCCTCCGGCCGAAACTATCGGTCAGCCAGAGAAAAATGCCAAGAGTTTCTTCTTTGCGGAAATACGCAATTTGTGCCGGCTGGAACCGGGGCCGTCACCTAGCGGTTTGCGCCTGGCTGCCACAGAACGTCATCAGCGCCATTTCCGTTGGCTACGCGGGCCGCGACAAAGAACCAGTCGCTGAGGCGGTTGAGGTATTTCACTGCCGCGGGGTTGACCGGTTCGGATTCTGCCAGCTCTACCGCCAGACGCTCGGCCCGGCGGGCAACGGTGCGGCACAGATGCAGATGCGCCGCCAGCGCGCTGCCGCCGGGCAGGACAAAGCTGCGCAGCGGCGTCAGGTTCCTGTTCATCTGGTCGATCTCGTCTTCCAGGCGTGCAACTTGTGCGTCATTGACCCGCAAGGGGGGCATTTCGGCGGTTGCATCATCAGGCGATTCCGGGCGGCAGAGATCGGCGCCCAGATCAAACAGGTCGTTCTGGATCAGCGACAGGCGCGTATCCATCTCGCCCTTGGCATGCAGGCGGGCCATGCCCACGCAGGCATTGGTTTCGTCCACCGTCCCATAGGCGGCAACGCGAGGCGCGTGTTTTGCAACGCGGGTTCCGTCACCAAGTGCGGTTTCGCCCTTGTCGCCAGTGCGCGTGTAGATGCGGTTGAGAACGACCATGGGTTATCCCATCTGGCGGCGGATCAGCACGAACAGCAGTATCAGGAGAATGGCAACCGCCTGTGCTGCCACGCGAATACGCATGACTTTGTTGCCGTATTTCCTGTTGAAGGCGCCACCCTTGAGGAATGTGCCCAGCCCGAACAACAGCACGAACCCGACCAGCAGCACGGCGCCGACGGCGAGAAGAAAGAGCGGATCATTGGCCATGACAGCCTCCCATTATGCGAACCTTGCAGGTTCAGTCTGACGCCAAGATCATGTCTGACAGGCGTGTTGGCAAGAGGCGCCGGATCAGATTCGCGCCATAAGTGGGCACGGTGACAAAGTATCGCGCATGCGGGCGCGGTGATTCCAGCGCGTGAATCAACTTTTTCGTTACTGCCGAGGGGGGCAGTTCGAACCGATCCTTCTGGTCACCTGCATCATACAGCCGTTTCAGCAGCCTGTCGCGGTACAGATCGGCAAGCGCCGATTCTTCCCAGCGGATCCAGCGTTCGAATTGCTTGCGGGCGTTAAGACGAAAATCGGTGGTGATGGGGCCCGGTTCGATCAGTGCAACATCAATGCCGGCGCTGCGCAGTTCCATGCGCATGACGTCGCTAAGCCCCTCAAGCGCATATTTGGTGGCCACATAGGCCCCGCGCCACTGCATCGGGATCAGGCCAAGAACCGACGAGCACTGGACAATCCGCCCATGGCCCTGCCTGCGCATCGCCGGGATCAGGCGGTTGGTCAGATCCTGCCAGCCAAAAAGATTGGCCTCGAATATCGCGCGCAAGGCATCGCGGGGCAGGTCTTCGACCGCGCCGGGAATGGCATAGGCGCCATTGTTGAACAGCGCGTCCAGCGTGCCGCCTGTTCGTGCCAGTACCTCGTTTGCCGCTGCCGCGATCGAGGTTTCGTCCTCGTAATCCAGCTGCAGGCTTTCCAGCCCCTCGGCGCGCAGGCGTTCGCAATCGGTTTCCTTCCGGCATGTGGCGAAGACCCGCCAACCGCGTCTGGCAAGCGCATGTGCGGCGTCGTATCCGATACCGGATGAACAGCCGGTGATGAGGATGGATTTCTGTGTCACCTGTATCTTCCCTTGTTTTCGGCGTTTCTAGCGACCGGAAAGCAGGGGCACAACCTGCACATGCGGCAATTCCCGCTGGACCGGAATCCGCGCACATATTACACCGCCTGCATGGCTGATACCTTTGACACCGACATCCCCACCGGCGGCAGCACCGTTTCCGAGCCCCTGCGCCGCGCCATTGGCGAGCGCTATCTGCAATATGCGCTGTCCACCATCATGCACCGCGCGCTGCCCGATGCGCGCGACGGGCTGAAACCCGTGCATCGGCGCATCCTTTACGCCATGCGCGAGCTGAAACTTTCCTCAACCGGCGCCTTTCGAAAATCGGCCAAGATCAGCGGCGATGTCATGGGCAATTACCACCCCCATGGCGATCAGGCGATCTATGACGCGCTGGCGCGACTGGCGCAGGATTTCAACGTGCGCTACCCGTTGGTGGACGGGCAGGGCAATTTCGGCAATATCGACGGCGACAACCCGGCCGCCGCGCGATATACCGAGGCCCGCCTGACCGCCGCGGCCGAGGCCCTGATGGAAGGGCTGGCAGAAAACGCTGTCGATTTCCGCGACAACTATGATGGATCCCTGCAAGAGCCGGTCGTTCTGCCGGCGGCATTTCCCAACCTTCTGGCCAATGGCTCCAGCGGGATTGCGGTGGGCATGGCGACCAACATTCCGCCCCATAATCTGGGCGAGCTGATCGACGCCTGTCTGCACATGATCAAGGCGCCGAACGCGCGCGACGAAACCCTGCTGGAATATGTCCCCGGCCCCGATTTTCCCACCGGCGGGGTGATTGTGGAATCGCGCGAAAACATCCTGAATGCCTATCGCACGGGGCGTGGGTCGATCCGCCTGCGGGCGCGCTGGCATAAAGAGGATCTTTCCCGCGGCCAGTGGCAGATCGTCGTGACGGAAATCCCCTATCAGGTGCAGAAATCGCGCCTGATCGAAAAGATTGCCGACCTCATCCAGCAGAAAAGGATCCCGATCCTTGCCGACATCCGCGACGAAAGCGCCGAGGATGTGCGCCTGATACTGGAACCCCGCGCAAAGACCGTCGATCCTACCGTGTTGATGGAAACGCTGTTCCGGCTGTGCGATCTGGAAATCCGCTTTTCCATGAACATGAATGTGCTGATCGACGGGTTGACGCCCAAGGTCTGTTCGCTCAGGGAAATCCTGCGCGCCTTTCTCGACCACCGGCGCGAGGTCTTGGTGCGGCGCTCGCGTCACCGGCTGGAAAAGATCGACCATCGGCTAGAGGTGCTCGAGGGGTATATCATTGCCTTCCTCAACCTTGACCGTGTGATCGAGATCATCCGCACCGAGGACGAGCCCAAGCCCGTGATGATCGCCGAATTCGACCTCACCGACATGCAGGCCGAGGCGATCCTGAACATGCGCCTGCGGTCCCTGCGCAAGCTGGAAGAAATGGAGCTCAAGCGCGAGCATGAATCCCTGCTCATCGAACGGGCCGAGCTTGAGGATCTGCTTGCCGACGAGGGCCTGCAATGGAAACGCATCGCCCAGCAGCTGCGCGAGACCCGCAAGAAATTCGGCCCCGACAGCCCCGGCGGCGCACGGCGCACCGAACTGGCGGACGCCCCCGAATTCGAGGATGTGCCCCTTGAGGCCATGATCGAAAAAGAGCCCGTCACCGTCGTCTGTTCGCGCATGGGCTGGATTCGCGCAATGAAGGGGCATATCGCGCTGGACAGCCAGCTGAAGTTCAAGGATGGCGATGAGGGGCGGTTCATCCTGCATGCCCAGACCACCGACAAGCTGATCCTGTTCGGCTCCAACGGGCGGTTCTATACAATTTCAGTGGCGTCACTGCCCGGCGGGCGCGGCATGGGCGAACCTGTGCGCCTGATGATCGATCTGCCCAACGAGGCCGAGATTGTCGATCTGTTCCTGCATGTGCCGGGGCGCAAGCTGCTGGTTGCGTCCAGTGCCGGTGACGGTTTTGTCGTGGCCGAGGATGACGTCATCGCCCAGACCCGCGGCGGCAAGCAGGTGCTGAACGTCAAGCCCGGCGTGCGGGCGCTGGCCTGCAAGCCGGTGCAGGGTGACCACGTTGCCTGTGTTGGCGAAAACCGCAAGGTTCTGGTCTTTCCGCTGTCCGAACTGCCGCAGATGGTGCGGGGCAAGGGGGTGCGTCTGCAACGCTACAAGGATGGCGGCCTGTCGGATTTCACCACCTTCAATCTGGCAGATGGTCTGTGCTGGAAGGATCCTGCCGGGCGTACACGCACCCAGACCGATCTGGCCGAATGGCTGGGCAAACGGGCCACCGCAGGGCGCATGGCGCCGCGCGGGTTTCCGCGCAACAACCGGTTTACATGATGTCCGCGCGTGTTGCGGCATTGGCGGTGTTGCACTAATGCTGGTCGCAAGCGGCGCAACATGGGGTGGGCGAATGACGGTATTGGCAAGATATTTCAGGATGGCACTGGCCGGTGCGCTGGTCCTCGTTCTGGCCGCCTGCGTCAAGCCCGAGCCCCAGGTCGATCGCAAGCCTGACCCGATCGGCGATTTCAAGCTGGGCTATGCCATCGTCGTGGCCAAGGATGCACAAAGGGGCCCGCTGTCACGCAAGGCCTCGGAGCAGGAGCTTGTGAACGCCATTCAGACCGAACTGAAACGGGTGTTCGGGCGATACGAGGGCAAGCGATATTACCACATTTCCGTGACTGTCGATGCCTATGTTCTGGCCATGCCGGGGATACCCATCGTCGCATCCCCCAAATCCGCGCTGATCTTTACCGTCCGCATCTGGGATGATGCGAAACAGAAACAGCTTTTCGACAAACCCAAGCAGTTCACGATCATCGAAAAGATCTCGGGAAAATCGCTGTTTGGCTCTGGCCTCACCCAGACCAAAGAGGAACAGCTGGCAGGTCTGACCCGGTCGGCGGTCAAGCAGATCGAGAAATGGATGCGTGAAAATGAATCCCTGTTCCAGGATCCCGACAAAACTGCATCTGACACTTGATTTTTGCAGCCAAGCCGTCTAGGCAGCGCGCGTTATCAATCTGGCCCCGTTTCGGGGCCCTTTGGATGAGGCGCCCGGAAAATGGCAAAGGAAAAGTTTGAACGCACGAAACCGCACGTAAACATTGGCACGATTGGCCATGTTGACCACGGGAAGACGACGCTGACGGCGGCGATCACGAAGCAGTTTGGCGACTTCAAGGCGTATGACGAGATTGACGGCGCGCCTGAAGAGAAGGCGCGCGGGATCACGATCTCGACGGCGCATGTCGAATACGAGACGGACAAGCGTCACTACGCGCATGTGGACTGCCCCGGCCACGCGGACTATGTGAAGAACATGATCACGGGCGCGGCGCAGATGGACGGCGCGATTCTTGTGGTTTCGGCTGCAGACGGCCCGATGCCGCAGACGCGCGAGCACATTCTTCTGGGCCGCCAGGTCGGCATTCCGGCGATGGTCGTTTTCCTGAACAAGGTTGACCAGGTTGACGACGAAGAGCTTCTGGAGCTTGTCGAGATGGAAGTGCGCGAGCTTCTGACCGAGTATGACTACCCGGGCGACGACATTCCGATCATCGCGGGTTCGGCTCTTGCCGCACTCGAGGGTCGTGACCCCGAGATCGGCGAGCAGAAGATTGCCGAGCTGATGGCCGCGGTTGACGACTACATCCCGACGCCCGAGCGCGCTGTTGACCAGCCGTTCCTGATGCCGATCGAGGACGTTTTCTCGATTTCGGGCCGTGGCACGGTTGTGACCGGCCGGGTCGAGCGTGGCGTGATCAATGTTGGCGACGAAGTTGAAATCGTTGGTATCCGTGACACGCAAAAGACGGTCTGCACGGGTGTGGAGATGTTCCGCAAGCTGCTGGATCGTGGCGAAGCCGGCGACAACATCGGCGCGCTGCTGCGCGGCATCGACCGCACCCAGGTCGAGCGCGGTCAGGTTCTGTGCAAGCCGGGTTCGATCACCCCGCACACCAAGTTCGAGGCCGAGGTCTATATCCTGACCAAGGATGAAGGCGGCCGTCACACGCCGTTCTTTGCGAACTACCGTCCGCAGTTCTACTTCCGTACGACGGACGTGACGGGCACGGTTCAGCTTCCCGAGGGCACCGAGATGGTGATGCCTGGCGACAACCTGAAATTCGCCGTCGAGCTGATCGCCCCGATCGCGATGGAAGAGGGCCTGCGCTTCGCCATCCGCGAAGGCGGTCGCACCGTTGGATCCGGTGTTGTTTCCAAGGTCATCGAGTAAGGCAGAGTGATCCGCCGCGCAGATAGCCGGCGTGACAAGACAAAGGGGTCGTCCTTGCGGGCGGCCCCAATTTTCATGGCTGATGTGCCAATGATCTTGCCGGTGTGATTGTTGACAGCGCGTCGCCCGCCTTGCGATAACCCCTGAAAAAGGGGCGGGGCATGACAGACAGGCGGCAACAGGATTTGCTGAAAATCGTGGCGGCGGTGTCGTTTCTGCTTGCAGTCGTCAACAACCTGCTGCCGCCCAAGGCATATTCGGCCACCCAGCTTTTGTATGACTATTCGCTTGGCCCCATTCGCCGCGGGCTTGTCGGTGAATTGCTGGGGGTTTTCACCGGCCCGCATGTTTCTGTCGGTGAAATCCACGCCGCGGCCGCATTGGTCACGATCATTGGCGCGACCGGTTTCTATCTGTTCCTGCGTCGGTGGCTGGCGTCGGGCAGGGCGCAGATCTTGCTGCTGATCCTGGCGCTGAACAGCTTTGCTTTCGCAAGCCTTGTCGGCAATACCGGCTATCTGGATGCCATCCTGCTGGCGCTGGTCGTGGTGGCGCTGGCGCTTGATCCGCGCCGCCGGCTGTCGGTTGCGTTGAAGGTGGTGGCCGCATTGATCGGGGTATTGGTGCATGAAAACATGCTGCCCTATTTTTCGATGCTTCTTGCCTTCGACCTGTATCTGACCCGTCCCGGAACAGGGCGGGCACTGGTTCGGGCGTCCCTGCCTGTCATTGCCGGGGCGGGGATGGTGGCTGCGCTGTTTCTGTCCACCCATACCACCGCCGAGCAGGCGCAGGCGCTGGTGACGCATCTGCAGGACAAGGCGGAATTTCGCATCGCAACCGATGCCGCGATTGTGTCGGCCAGCGGGTTTGCCCGCAACCTGACCTATATGGAGCAGCAACACGGCACGTTGCATTATTGGGTCTGGGTGCTGTTTGACGGCCTTCCTCTGGCCTTGATGAGCTTGTGGCTGATCTGGCTGGGGCTGCGTCTGCAGGGTCGGCAGGCGACTGCGATGACCCGGCTGCTGCTGGTGGGCGCGATCATTGCCCCGCTCAGCCTGAATCTGGTTGCATTTGATGTCGTGCGCTTTGGCGTTGCATCGGTTCTGGCGGGTTTTCTGGCCGTTGCACTGGTGCTGCGACATACTGACGGCGCGGCCCAAAGGCTTGATCAGATCCTGACCTGGCCGCATTTCCTGCTGGTTCTGGTTCTGAACGTCAATATTTCAACGATGCAGATCAACGAGGCATCAGGCCATATGGCGCAATTCCCGTGGGTTCTGTTGAACCAGTTGAAATGGTTTGCGCCGTGACGGGGCGGCAGCCAGGGCCTTGATCGGGGAATTCCGGCTTGCAATGGCTGCGCGGCTTGCGTATGTCACTTCTCGCACCGGCCACAGGGGTTTAGCTCAGTTGGTAGAGCGACGGTCTCCAAAACCGTAGGTCGTGGGTTCGAGTCCCTCAACCCCTGCCAGTGCGTTCCCGATCAGTCTGTTCCGTTATCCTTCGAGGGGGCCTCGATATAGGGTTCGCGGCTGAAGGCATAGATCACGCAGCCCACCAGCAGGCTGAGGCCGAACAGCAGGAAAATCTGGCCATAGAAATCCGCAGGTGCGGCCTGACCCCTTGGCAGCGATTTGGCCATCAGCCCGGTCAGGAACTGCATCAACGCAACGCCGCCAACCCCGAACAGGTTCAGCAGGGTAATGCCCCGCCCTGTCAGGTGGCGTGGCATGAACAGTTGCCCATGCGCCATGATCACCGGAAAGGAAGCGCCGAAAAAGCCGATCGCCGTGAACAGGATCACCGAGGACATCCAGCCCATGTCGGGCTTTGCCCACAGAACGATCAGCAGCGCAGCCCCCAGCAGGTTGCCCCCCAGCACGACGCGCTTTTTCGATCCGAACAGGCGCTCTGCCGGGCCGTAGATGAAATTCCCCAGCGCCATGGCAATGGCCATCGCTAGGGTGGCATTGCCGATGCCGGTCTGGTCAAGCCCAAAGACATCGCGGAAATACGGCCCCGCCCACAGGCCCCGCAGCCCCGCCGCGGGCGCATAGTTGAACAGCATCAGCGGAAACAGCACGAACAGGTCGCGGTTCGTGACCAGGCTCAACAGTGAACCCTTGGCCTGGGCCTCGTCGGCTTGCCGCGGAGGGTCGCGCAAGGCGGCCAGCAGCGCCGCGGCGACAAGGGCGGCAACGACGGCCAGCCCCCACATCGTCTCACGCCAGCCGAAATTGTTGACGGCCCATGAAAGCGGGGCCGATGCAACCAGATTGCCCGCCGAGCCAAAGCCGATCATCGCGCCGGCAAGGGTTGCAAACATCGCCTGGGGATACATGCGCGCAAAGATGTAATAGGATCCCATCAGCACCGGCGAACCCCCTAGGCCGAACAGCGCCATCGCCAGCTGCACCGCCCCCGGCCCCTGTGCCAGCGCAAACACGATCGCCCCGCCGCCGCCGCCCAGCAGCAACAGGACCGCGGTCGTCAGACGTGGGCCGAACCGGTCAAGCGCCCAGCCCACTGGGATCTGCATCGCGGCAAAGACCAGAAACCACAGCCCCGAGGCAAAGGACAGATCGGCAGGTTGCGCGCCGATATCGGTTGCCAGAACCGGCGTCAGTACCGCAAGAAAGGACCGATAGAACTGGCTGAGAAAATATCCGAGGACCAGAAAGAAGATGCCGAGTTTCATGCGGGGCTCCGATCATTCCTTGCGAGCGGTGAGTTCATGCCGACAGTTAGCGATGTGATCCGGCGGGCTGCAAGCCCAATCTGGCGCGCCCGGGCAGTTTCATTTCGTCACTATTGCAGCCCGTCGGGGATGCACTTGTAATTCCCCGTGTGGTTTCGTAAATGAAGCGCGGTCGGGCAGGGGCCCGCCGCAAGCAGGAGAAAGAATCCGATGGCCAGAACCAACCCATTGCAATTCATTCAGCAGGTTCGCGCCGAGGTATCCAAGGTTGTCTGGCCGTCTCGCCGGGAAACCATGGTCACGACCATGATGGTATTCGTCATGGCGGGCATTGCGTCGGTCTTTTTCTTTCTGGTCGACCAGATCGTGCGGCTGGGTCTTACGACCATCCTGGGGCTTTTCGGCTGAAAGGCTGCCAAGGTAGAGTGGCGGGGCATGTGAAAAAATGCGACGCAGCCCCTTGAATTGAAACGATTCACGCGGTAGAGGCAACATCACCCTGAACAAAGGCGTGCATCGATTCGGTATGCGCGCTGTTTTTTGTTGAGGCTGCTGGGGCGCAAGGCGCTGAAAACTAGGTGAAATCTGGCAGGCTTGTCTGCTGATCGAGAGGTAACGGGCAACATGGCATTAAGGTGGTACTCGGTAAGCGTCCTCTCGAATTACGAGAAAAAGATCGCCGAGCAGATCAAGGAAGCTGTCGAACAGGCTGGCCTGCAGGACGAGATCGTCGAGGTTCTTGTGCCCACCGAAGAGGTGATCGAGGTGCGCAAGGGCAAGAAGGTCAAGTCCGAGCGCCGCTTCATGCCCGGCTATGTGCTGGTGCGCATGGAGATGACCGACCGCGGCTATCACCTGATCAACTCGATCAATCGCGTGACCGGGTTTCTTGGTCAGCAGGGCCGCCCGACGCCGATGCGCGATAGCGAGGTTGCGGTGATTCTGAACCAGGTCGAGGAAGGTGCCGAATCGCCCCGGTCGCTGATTTCCTACGAGGTTGGCGAGACCGTGAACGTGACCGATGGTCCGTTCGAAGGATTTACCGGCATGGTCGAGGATGTGGACGAGGAAAACGCCCGCCTCAAGGTGTCGGTTTCGATTTTTGGCCGGGCGACCCCGGTCGAACTGGAATACACGCAGGTCAGCAAACAGACCTGACGTGTTGTGTCTGCGGGAGGCCAGGGTCACGCGTGATCCGAACCGCACCGCGCCAACATGGCCCGAGGGGACGCGCCCCGACGGCCGGAGCAAGAGGAGGCCATCATGGCCAAGAAAGTCGCTGGCACGATGAAGCTGCAGGTTCCTGCAGGTCAAGCCAACCCGTCGCCGCCCGTGGGCCCTGCCCTGGGTCAGCGCGGCATCAACATCATGGAATTCTGCAAGGCGTTCAATGCCAAGACGCAGGATCTGGAGCCGGGCGCGCCTTGCCCGACCATTATCACCTATTATGTTGATAAATCCTTTACCATGGACATCAAGACGCCCCCGGCGTCTTACCTGCTGAAAAAGGCCGCCGGCCTGAAATCGGGCGCCAACAACCCGGCACGCGAAGTCGTGGGTTCGGTCACCCTCAAGCAGGTGCGCGAGATCGCCGAGACCAAGATGAAGGATCTCAACGCGAATGATATCGAGGCGGCGATGAAGATCATCCTCGGTTCGGCCCGCTCGATGGGTATCGAGGTGAAAGGATAATCGTCATGGCAAAGCTCGGTAAAAGAACCAAGGCGATCCGCGAGGCCGTCAAGGGCAAGGAAAACCTGACAGTCGAAGAGGCCGTCAAGCTGATCAAGAACAATGCGACCGCGAAATTCGACGAAACCGTCGAAATCGCCGTCAATCTGGGCGTCGATCCGCGCCATGCCGACCAGATGGTGCGTGGCGTCGTTGCCCTGCCCAACGGCACCGGCAAGACCATGCGGGTCGCCGTCTTCGCCCGCGATGCAAAGGCTGACGAGGCCAAGGCCGCAGGTGCCGATATCGTTGGCGCCGAAGATCTGGCCGAACAGATCCAGGGTGGGATGCTCGATTTCGATCGCTGCATCGCAACCCCCGACATGATGCCGATCGTCGGCCGTCTGGGCAAGATCCTGGGCCCGCGCAACCTGATGCCGAACCCCCGTGTCGGCACCGTCACGATGGATGTGAAGGAAGCCGTTGAAAAGGCCAAGGGTGGCGAAGTCCAGTTCAAGGCCGAAAAGGCGGGTGTCGTTCATGCCGGCATCGGCAAGGCATCTTTCGACGAGGAAAAGCTGGTCGAAAACGTCCGCGCATTCATCGACGCGGTGCAAAAGGCCCGCCCGTCGGGTGCCAAGGGCGCCTACATGAAAAAGATTTCACTCAGCTCCACCATGGGGCCGGGTGTCAGCGTCGATATCGCAAGCGCGACCGGCGAATAAGAATTCTCCTGCCCTTCGGGGCGGGGAATGGGGCGGGCCTCGCGGCCCGTCCAACGTCCGAGAAGGCGGGTGGCGGCAAGCCATAATTCCTGCCTGAGACGGGAAGCGAACAAATTCGACCTCGGGGCTTTGCTCTCGGGCGATTTGGGAGGGACCCGTAATAAGGACCCTAAGCGCCGGGTTAGCCCGGCAAATCTGAGCCGGAGGGGCACGCCCCTCCATTGACTGGAGCAAGACTGTGGATAGAGCCCAAAAAGAAGCAGTGGTCGCTGAACTCGGCCAAATCTTCGCGGACTCTGGCGTGATTGTCGTTGCACATTACGCAGGTCTTACAGTTGCAGAAATGCAGGATTTCCGGAATCGCATGCGCGAAGCCGGGGGTGCTGTACGTGTTGCCAAGAACAGGCTCGCCAAAATCGCTCTTGAGGGCACCCCCGCCGAAAGCATCGGGGATCTGCTCAAGGGAATGACCGTTCTCGCCTATTCCGAGGACCCGGTTGCTGCGGCGAAAGTCGCAGAAGCCTTTGCCAAGGACAATGACAAGCTTGTCATCCTTGGGGGTGCCATGGGCGGGACCGCTCTTGATCCGGCCGGTGTCAAGGCCGTGGCCGCCATGCCGTCGCGTGATGAGCTTATCGCTCAGATCGTGTCGAGCATCGGTGCCCCGGCTTCCAACATCGCCGGCGCGATTGGCGCACCTGCTTCCAACATCGCCGGGATCCTCTCGACCATCGAGGATCGCGCCGAGGCGGCATGAACGAACTGCAATTGTGAGGCGTGTGAAAACTGCACGGACACGCTGGAACACAACATATCTGAAACGGAAAAAAGCAAATGGCTGATCTGAAAAAACTGGCTGAAGAGATCGTAGGTCTGACCCTTCTCGAAGCCCAGGAACTGAAAAACATCCTGAAAGACGAATACGGCATCGAGCCCGCCGCTGGCGGCGCTGTCATGGTTGCTGCTGGTGGCGATGCCGCCGGTGGCGAAGCTGCCGAGGAAAAGGACGAATTCGACGTGATCCTCAAGTCGCCGGGCGACAAGAAGATCAACGTCATCAAGGAAGTCCGCTCCCTCACCGGCCTGGGCCTGAAAGAGGCCAAGGACCTGGTCGAAGCCGGCGGCAAAGCCGTCAAGGAAGGCGTCACCAAGGCCGAAGCCGAAGAAATCAAGGCCAAGCTGGAAGCAGCTGGCGCCGAGGTCGAACTCAAGTAATCCGCAAGGGTTACGCGCCTTTCGGGGCGAAGAAACACTGGCTGATCCCGCGCGGATGCGGGTTCAGCCTGACCTGTCTTTCAAAGGGCCTCGCAAAGGGGCCTTTTGAAAGGCGCGGTTGAAGGTTCGGGTGCGCGATTTGGGATGTCGCGCAAGAATGGAACCTCACCCCCCTTTGGTGAGCTGGCCGCAGGCGGTGCCCAACGGTTGCGTGCAGCGAACAGATGAAAGGTGACGACGAGCATGGCTCAGACGTTTTCAGGCAACAAGAGAATTCGCAAACGTTTCGGAAAGATCCGTGAAGTGATCGACATGCCGAACCTCATTCAGGTTCAGAAGAGCAGCCATGATCTGTTCCTCAGATCGGGTGATGGCGACCAGCCCCGCGACGGCGAAGGCATCATGGGGGTTTTCCAGTCGGTTTTCCCGATCAAGGATTTCAACGAAACCGCCGTTCTGGAATTCGTTAAATACGAGCTGGAAAAACCGAAATACGATGTCAAGGAATGTCAGCAACGTGACATGACCTATGCGGCACCTCTCAAGGTGACCCTGCGCCTGATCGTGTTTGATGTCGATGAGGACACCGGCGCACGCAGCGTCAAGGACATCAAGGAACAAGACGTGTTCATGGGTGACATGCCGCTCATGACCGAAAACGGCACCTTTGTCGTGAATGGCACCGAGCGTGTGATCGTTTCCCAGATGCACCGCAGCCCCGGCGTGTTCTTCGACCATGACAAGGGCAAGACCCATTCCAGCGGCAAACTGCTGTTCACCAGCCGGATCATTCCCTATCGCGGCTCGTGGCTGGATTTCGAATTCGACGCCAAGGATATTGTCTATGTGCGCATCGACCGTCGGCGCAAGCTGCCGGTGACGACCCTTCTTTATGCGCTGGGCTATGACCAGGAAGGCATCATGAATGCCTATTACGATACGGTCAAATACAAGCTGAACAAGCGGAAAAAGGCCTGGGTCACGCCGTTTTTCCCCGAACGCATCCGTGGCACCAAGCCTGCCTTTGACATCGTCGATGCCAAGACCGGCGAAGTGATCGCCGAGGCCGGCAAGAAGGTGACCCCGCGCACCGTCAAGAAGCTGATCGACGAAGGCAAGGTCAAGGAAATCCTGGTTCCCTATGAAACCATTGTCGGCCGTTTTGTCGCCAAGGACATCATCAATGAGGAAACCGGCGAGATCTGGGTCGAGGCCGGTGACGAGCTGACGCTGGAATACGACAAGGAAGACAACGTCATCGGGGGTACCCTCAAGACGTTGCTCGACAATGGCGTGACCGAGATCCCGACGCTCGACATCGACAATGTCAATGTCGGCCCCTACATCCGCAACACCATGGCGATTGACAAGAACCTCAATCGCGATACCGCGCTGATGGATATCTATCGCGTCATGCGCCCGGGCGAGCCGCCCACCGTCGAAGCCGCAAGCGCGCTGTTCGACACGCTGTTCTTTGACAGCGAGCGTTACGACCTGTCGGCCGTTGGCCGGGTCAAGATGAACATGCGCCTAAATCTGGACGCCCCTGACACCCTGCGCACCCTTCGCAAGGAAGACATCGTTGCGGTCATCAAGGCCCTGGTCGAGCTGCGCGACGGCAAGGGCGAGGTGGACGATATCGACCACCTTGGCAACCGTCGTGTGCGTAGTGTCGGCGAGCTGATGGAAAACCAGTATCGCGTCGGCCTGCTGCGCATGGAGCGCGCCATCCGCGAGCGCATGTCGTCGGTCGAGATCGACACGATCATGCCGCAGGACCTGATCAACGCCAAACCTGCCGCGGCCGCGGTGCGTGAATTCTTCGGCTCTTCCCAGCTGTCGCAGTTCATGGACCAGAACAACCCGCTGTCCGAGGTCACCCACAAACGCCGCCTGTCGGCGCTTGGCCCGGGCGGCCTGACCCGCGAACGCGCCGGCTTTGAGGTGCGGGACGTGCACCCCACCCATTACGGCCGGATGTGCCCGATCGAAACGCCGGAAGGCCCGAATATCGGCCTGATCAACTCGCTTGCCACCTATGCGCGGGTCAATCGTTACGGGTTCATCGAAACGCCCTATCGCAAGGTCATCGATGGCCGTGTGACCGACGAAGTGGTCTATATGTCCGCGACCGAGGAAATGCGCCATGTCATCGCGCAGGCGAACGCGCATCTCGATGAAAACGGGTATTTCATCAACGATCTGGTCTCGACGCGCAAATCTGGCGAATACACGCTCAGCCCGCGCGAACAGGTCGACTATATCGACGTCAGCCCGAAACAGCTGGTTTCGGTTGCGGCCGCTCTGATTCCGTTCCTGGAAAACGACGACGCCAACCGCGCGCTGATGGGTTCGAACATGCAACGTCAGGCGGTTCCGCTGCTGCGTGCCGAGGCACCCTTTGTGGGCACCGGCATGGAAGCAGTCGTTGCCCGTGACTCGGGTGCTGCCATCGTCGCACAGCGCGGCGGTGTGATCGACCAGGTTGATGCCATGCGTATCGTTGTGCGTGTCACCGATGATCTGGAGCCGGGCGATCCGGGCGTTGATATCTATCGTCTGCGCAAGTTCCAGCGTTCGAACCAGAACACCTGTATCAACCAGCGTCCGCTGGTGAAGGTGGGCGACCGCGTGCAGAAGGGCGAGGTCATCGCCGATGGTCCCTCGACCGATCTGGGCGAACTGGCGCTGGGCAAGAACGTGCTTGTCGCGTTCATGCCGTGGATGGGCTACAACTACGAAGACTCGATCCTGATCTCGGAACGTATCGTCAAGGATGACGTGTTCACGAGTGTTCATATCGAGGAATTCGAAGTCGCCGCCCGCGATACCAAGCTCGGCCCCGAGGAAATCACCCGCGATATTCCCAATGTGGGCGAGGAAGCCCTGCGCAACCTCGACGAGGCTGGTATCGTCTATATCGGCGCCGAGGTCGGCCCGGGCGACATTCTGGTGGGCAAGATCACGCCCAAGGGCGAAAGCCCCATGACACCGGAAGAAAAGCTGCTGCGCGCGATCTTTGGCGAAAAGGCCTCGGATGTGCGTGATACCAGCTTGCGCCTGCCGCCGGGGGATTACGGCACCGTTGTCGAAGTGCGTGTGTTCAACCGTCACGGCGTCGAAAAGGACGAACGTGCCCTGCAGATCGAGCGCGAGCAGATCGAACAGCTGGCACGCGACCGCGATGACGAACTGGCGATTCTCGATCGCAACATCTATGCCCGTCTCAAGACCATGCTGCTTGGCAAGGTTGCCGTGAAGGGGCCGAAAGGCGTCAAGCCCAAGTCGGAGATCACCGAGGAATTGCTGGAAACCCTGTCCCGCGGGCAGTGGTGGCAGCTGGCCCTGGGCGATGACAAGGATGCCGCCGCTGTCGAGGCCCTGAATGCGCAATACGAGGCGCAGAAAAAGGCCATCGAGGCCCGTTTCGAGGACAAGGTGGAAAAGGTCCGTCGCGGCGACGATCTGATGCCGGGCGTGATGAAGATGGTCAAGGTCTTCATCGCCGTGAAGCGCAAGCTGCAGCCGGGCGACAAGATGGCCGGCCGTCACGGTAACAAGGGTGTCATCTCGCGCGTCGTGCCCGAAGAAGACATGCCCTTCCTTGCCGACGGCACGCCGGTCGATTTCGTTCTCAACCCGCTTGGCGTGCCAAGCCGGATGAATGTCGGGCAGATCCTCGAAACCCATATGGGCTGGGCCGCGCGCGGTCTTGGCAAGGCGGTTGACGAGGCGTTGCAGGAATATCGCCGCTCGGGCGACATGACCCCCGTTCGCGAGGCCATGAAGAACGCCTATGGCGAGGATTTCTACACCGAGGCGTTTACCGACATGCCCGAGGAACAGTTCCTCGAGGCTGCCGGCAATATCACCAACGGTGTTCCGATCGCCACGCCGGTGTTCGACGGCGCCAAGGAGAGCGACATCAACGATGCACTCAAGCGGGCCGGGTTCGAAACTTCGGGACAGTCGATCGTCTTTGACGGCCGTACCGGCGAGCAGTTTGCCCGCCCGGTCACGGTTGGCATGAAGTATCTGCTGAAGCTGCACCATCTGGTGGATGAAAAGATCCACGCGCGTTCGACCGGGCCTTACAGCCTGGTGACCCAGCAACCGCTGGGCGGCAAGGCGCAGTTCGGTGGCCAGCGCTTCGGGGAAATGGAGGTCTGGGCACTTGAGGCCTATGGCGCCGCCTATACCCTGCAAGAGATGCTTACCGTCAAGTCCGACGACGTTGCCGGCCGCACCAAGGTCTATGAGAGCATCGTCAAGGGCGAGGACAATTTCGAAGCCGGCGTGCCGGAATCGTTCAACGTTCTCATCAAGGAAATCCGCTCGCTCGGTCTGAATATCGAGCTGCTGGACGCGGAGGTCGAGTGAGGGCGTTCGCGCCCCCTCTTCAGGAAATCGAGATCAGGATCATCACATGAACCACGAAATCACGAATAACCCGTTTGCACCGGTCCAGCCGCCGAAGACCTTTGACGAAATCAAGATCTCTCTTGCTTCGCCCGAGCGTATTCTCAGCTGGTCCTATGGTGAGATCAAGAAACCGGAAACCATCAACTACCGCACGTTCAAACCCGAGCGTGACGGCCTGTTCTGCGCCCGTATCTTTGGCCCGATCAAGGATTACGAATGTCTGTGCGGCAAATACAAGCGCATGAAATATCGGGGCGTGACTTGCGAGAAATGCGGCGTCGAAGTGACGCTGCAAAAGGTGCGCCGCGAACGCATGGGCCATATCGAACTGGCCGCGCCGGTTGCGCATATCTGGTTCCTCAAGTCGCTGCCCAGCCGCATCGGCCTGATGCTGGACATGACGCTGCGCGATCTGGAACGCATCCTCTATTTCGAACAGTATGTCGTGATCGAGCCGGGTCTGACCGACCTGACCCACGGCCAGCTGTTGACCGAGGAAGAATTCCTTGACGCCGAAGACCAGTATGGCGCGGATGCCTTCAACGCCGGGATCGGCGCCGAGGCCATTCGTGAAATGCTGGCCCAGATCGACCTCGAGGCCGAGGCCGAAAAGCTGCGCGCCGATCTGGCCGAAGCCACCGGCGAGCTGAAGCCGAAAAAGATCATCAAGCGCCTCAAGGTCGTCGAAAACTTCCTTGAATCCGGCAACCGCCCGGAATGGATGGTGATGACGGTCATTCCCGTGATCCCGCCCGAACTGCGCCCGCTGGTGCCGCTGGATGGGGGCCGTTTCGCAACCTCTGACCTGAACGATCTGTATCGTCGGGTCATCAACCGGAACAACCGTCTCAAGCGCCTGATCGAACTGCGCGCGCCCGATATCATCGTGCGCAACGAAAAGCGGATGCTTCAGGAATCCGTTGACGCGCTGGTCGACAACGGTCGTCGCGGCCGCGTCATCACCGGCAGCAACAAGCGCCCGCTGAAATCGCTGTCCGACATGCTCAAGGGCAAGCAGGGCCGTTTCCGCCAGAACCTGCTTGGTAAACGGGTCGATTTCTCGGGCCGTTCGGTCATCGTGACCGGCCCCGAGCTGTTGTTGCATCAATGCGGGCTGCCGAAAAAGATGGCGCTGGAGCTGTTCAAGCCGTTCATCTATTCCCGGCTCGAGGCCAAGGGCCTGTCGTCAACGGTGAAACAGGCCAAGAAGATCGTTGAAAAGGAACGCCCCGAGGTCTGGGACATCCTTGACGAGGTGATCCGGGAACACCCGGTTCTGCTGAACCGCGCGCCGACGCTGCACCGCCTTGGCATCCAGGCGTTCGAACCCGTGCTGATCGAGGGCAAGGCCATCCAGCTGCACCCGCTGGTCTGCGCGGCCTTCAACGCCGATTTTGACGGTGACCAGATGGCCGTTCACGTTCCGCTGAGCCTCGAGGCGCAGCTGGAATCGCGCGTGCTGATGATGTCCACCAACAACGTGCTGTCGCCTGCAAACGGCAAGCCGATCATCGTGCCCTCGCAGGACATGATTCTCGGCCTGTATTACATCACGCTCGCCCGCAAGGGCATGAAGGGTGAGGGCATGGTCTTTGCCTCGATGGAAGAGGTGAACCACGCGCTGAATGCGGGCATCGTGCATCTGCACGCAAACATCACCTGTCGGGTGCCCCAGATCGATGAAGAGGGCAACACCGTCTGGAAGCGCTATGAAACCACCCCCGGCCGTGTACGCCTGGGCGAGCTTCTGCCGCAGAACAACAAGACGCCGTTCGACCTGGTCAACCGCCTTCTTCGCAAGAAAGAGGTCGCCGAGGTCATCGATACGGTCTATCGCCACTGCGGCCAGAAGGAATCGGTCATCTTCTGTGACCGGATCATGCGCCTTGGTTTCCGCGAGGCCTTTGAGGCCGGCATTTCCTTCGGCAAGGACGACATGGTCATCCCCGAAAGCAAATGGTCGATCGTCAACGCCGCGCGCGAGCAGGTCAAGGAATTCGAACAGCAATACATGGACGGCCTGATCACCCAGGGTGAGAAATACAACAAGGTCGTCGATGCCTGGTCGAAATGTTCCGACGAGGTGGCCGAGGCCATGATGGCCGAAATCTCGGCCATGCGGATCGACGAAGACGGCAGCGAGATGGAGCCCAACAGCGTTTACATGATGGCGCATTCGGGCGCGCGTGGTTCGCCGGCTCAGATGAAACAGCTGGGCGGGATGCGCGGACTGATGGCCAAGCCCTCGGGCGAAATCATCGAGACGCCGATCATCTCGAACTTCAAGGAAGGTCTGACCGTTCTCGAATACTTCAACTCGACCCACGGCGCGCGCAAGGGCCTGGCCGACACCGCGCTCAAGACCGCCAACTCGGGTTATCTGACCCGTCGTCTGGTGGACGTCGCGCAGGATTGCATCGTGCGCGAAGAGGATTGCGGCACCGACCGCCGTATCACCGCGCGTGCCGCGATCAATGACGGTGAAATCGTCGCGTCGCTTTCCGAACGCATCCTTGGCCGTGTTGCGGGCGAAGACGTGTATCGCCCCGGCACCGACGAGATCCTTGTGCGTGACGGCGAGCTGATCGACGAACGTCTTTCCGAAACCATCGAGGCCGCTGGCGTGCGCTCGCTCAAGATCCGCTCGCCGCTGACCTGCGAGGCCGAAGAGGGCGTCTGCGTCCAGTGTTATGGTCGTGACCTGGCCCGGGGCACCATGGTGAACCTTGGCGAGGCTGTGGGCATCATCGCGGCCCAGTCCATCGGTGAACCCGGCACCCAGCTGACCATGCGGACATTCCACATCGGCGGTATCGCCCAGGGTGGCCAGCAGTCCTTTATGGAAGCCGCGCATGAGGGCAAGGTCGCTTTCCGCAATGAAAGCGTTCTGGTCAATCGTGACGGCGAACAGATCGTTATGGCCCGCAACATGGAAGTGGTCATTCTTGACGAAGAGGGCAATGAACTTTCGGCCCACAAGATGGGGTATGGTTCGCGTCTGCTGGTCAAGGAAGGCCAGGAGATCAAGCGCGGCGACAAGCTTTTCGAATGGGATCCCTATACCCTGCCGATCATCGCCAGCGTCGATGGCGTGGCCAAGTTTGTCGACCTGATCCCCGGCGTGTCCATCCGTGACGAAACCGACGATGCCACCGGCATCAGCCAGAAGATCGTGACCGATTGGCGCGCGGCCTCCAAGGCCGGTGATCTCAAGCCCGAGATCATCGTCATGGATCCGGCCACCGGCGAACCCATGCGCCAGAAGAACGGCAACCCCGAGGTTCACGCCATGTCGGTTGACGCGATTCTGTCGGTCGAGGATGGGCAGGAGGTCAAGGCCGGCGACGTTCTGGCACGGATCCCGCGCGAAGGCGCCAAGACCAAGGACATCACCGGCGGTCTGCCGCGTGTGGCCGAACTGTTCGAGGCGCGTCGTCCCAAGGATCACGCCATCATCGCCGAAATCGACGGTTATGTGCGCTATGGCCGCGACTACAAGAACAAGCGTCGCATCACCATCGAGCCGACCGATGAGACGCTGGAGCCTGTCGAATACATGGTGCCCAAGGGCAAGCACATCCCCGTGCAAGAGGGCGATTTCATCCAGAAGGGTGAATACATCATGGATGGCAACCCCGCCCCCCATGACATCCTCAACATTCTGGGGGTCGAGGCCCTTGCCGATTACATGATCGACGAGGTGCAGGATGTGTATCGCCTGCAGGGCGTGAAGATCAACGACAAGCATATCGAAGTGATCGTCCGCCAGATGCTGCAAAAGTGGGAGATCACCGATTCCGGTGGCACCACGCTGCTGAAAGGCGAGCATGTGGACAAGGCCGAATTCGATGCCGTCAACGAAAAGGCTATCGCCAACGGTCTTGCCCCCGCCAAGGGTGGCCCGATCCTTCTGGGCATCACCAAGGCCAGCCTGCAGACCCGCAGCTTCATCTCGGCCGCGTCCTTCCAGGAAACGACCCGTGTGCTGACCGAGGCCGCAACCCAGGGCAAGCGCGACAAGCTGATCGGCCTCAAGGAAAACGTGATCGTCGGCCGCCTTATCCCCGCGGGCACGGGCGGTGCCACGCAGCAGATCCGCAAGATCGCTGCCGAGCGCGACGCCAAGATCATCGCGCAACGCCGCAAGGAGGCCGAAGAGGCCGCCGCGCTGGCCGCCCCCGATGACAGCGCAATGGATGTTCAGGATGCCGAACCTGATCTGGGGTTGGTGGATACACCGGAAAATTCTGGTGATCCTCAGCCGTGACAAGGCAAGGATACTGACTGTTTCGAAGGCCCCGACGCATATGCTCGGGGCCTTCTTTTTTGTGCGCGGCACCGATAACGCCTGTGCCGCGCAAGTCTTGCCAAGCTGAAAAAGCCAATATCTTGTGGATAACCCCCGGAATACATCCACATGAGGGGGTTATTTGTTGACTTGCGGCCGGATCGGACGAAAATCGCGCAATAAACCGGAATCAAGGCAGGCACAGGCATTTGCAGTTTACCCGACTCAGGCTGACCGGCTTCAAAAGCTTTGTCGATCCGACCGATCTGCTGATCGCGCCGGGCCTGACGGGCGTTGTCGGCCCCAACGGTTGTGGCAAGTCGAACCTGCTCGAGGCGTTGCGCTGGGTCATGGGCGAGAACCGGGCGCGTGCCATGCGCGGCAGCGGCATGGAGGACGTGATCTTTGCCGGCGCCGCCAGCCGGCCAGCGCGCAATTTTGCCGAGGTGGCGCTGATCCTCGACAATTCCGACCGCACGGCGCCTGCGGGGTTCAATGACAGTGACACGCTGGAAATCATCCGTCGCATCACCCGCGACGCCGGTTCGGCCTACAAGGCCAATGGCAAGGACGTGCGCGCGCGCGATGTGCAGATGCTGTTTGCCGACGCCTCGACCGGCGCACATTCGCCGGCGCTGGTGCGTCAGGGCCAGATATCCGAGCTTATCAACGCCAAACCCAAGGCGCGCCGCCGCATCCTGGAAGAGGCCGCAGGTATTTCCGGCCTCTATGCCCGCCGGCACGAGGCCGAACTCAAGCTCAACGCCGCGGAAACCAACCTTCTGCGGGTCGAGGATGTTCTTGAACAGCTTCAGGCCCAGTTGAACACGCTGGCCCGCCAGGCCCGTCAGGCCGCGCGCTATCGCGAGATCGGCAAGGAGCTGCGCCGTGCCGAGGGTCTGCTGTTGTATCGCCGCTGGCGCGAGGCCGATCACGCGCTGGCCTCGGCACAGGAAGAATTGCGTCGCCTGACGACCGAGGCCGCGCAAGCGCAGGCGGCTGTTACCGCTGCCTCGCGCGCGCGGGTCCAGGCCGAAGACAAGGTTCCGCCGCTCCGCGAGGAAGAAACCATCTCGGCCGCCATCCTTCAGCGCCTTCTGGTCGAACGTAACAGCCTGGACGATCAGGAAAGGCGCGCGGTGGAAACGATCGAGGCATTGCGCGCCCGCATCACCCAGCTTGCCCGCGATATCGAACGCGAAACCGGGCTCAACAAGGATGCGGTTGAAACCATCGAGCGGCTGGAATGGGAAAAGGCCGCGCTTGAAAAGGCGTCGGTCGGGTTTGATGACAAGCTGTCCGATGCAACCGAAGCGGCGCAGAACGCCGCTGCCGCATTGCAGGAACAAGAGGCAAATCTTGCCCGCCTGACCGAGGATGTCGCCCGTCTGGCCGCGCGCCACCAGTCTGCAAACCGTCTGCTGGCGGATGGGCGCACCACGCTGGCCAAGAACGAGGCCGAGGCCAACAAGGCCGCCCAGGCCGCCCGTGCAGCGCAGGCCGATCTGGCAGCAGCCCAGCAGCGCCTGCAACAGGCTAGCGCCGCCCGTGCCGAGGCCGAACAAAGGGCCGCGGCCGCCGAAACCGCCCTGATCGAGGCCGAGCGCGCCCGCGCCGCCAAACAGGTGCAAGAGGCCGAGGCCCGCGCCGAACGATCCGAGGCCGAGGGCGAGGCCAACGCCCTGCGGGCCGAGGCCAACGCGCTTGCCCGTCTGGTCAGCCGCGATCAGACCGATCAGACACAGATCCTTGATGAGTGTCGCGTTGAAAAGGGTTTCGAGGCCGCCTTTGGCGCGGCCCTTGGCGACGATCTGCGCGCGGCCGAGGTTGAAGCAGAACAGGAATCAGGCTGGACGCGACTGCCCGATTACGACCACGCCCAACCCCTGCCCGCCGGGGTCACACCGCTGGCGCCCCATGTTTCGGTGCCCGGCGTTTTGGCGCGGCGCATGTCGCAAGTCGGTATCGTGGCGCGCCAGGATGGTGCCCGCTTTCAGCCCTTGTTGCGCCCCGGCCAGCGCCTTGTCAGCCGCGAGGGCGATTTGTGGCGCTGGGACGGGCTGCGCATGGCGGCCGAGGACACGCCTTCGACCGCCGCGCTGCGCCTGCAACAGATCAACCGGCTTGAGGAGTTGAACGCCGCCCTTGCCGCCGCCGAAAGCCGTGTTGCCGTCGCGCGCGAAAGCCACGCCCGCCTGAGCGAGGAACTGGCTGCCCTGACCGAGGCCGACCGCCTGTGCCGCCAGCAGCGTCGCGCCGCCGACGAGGCATTGACTGCCGCCTCGCGCGCCGCGTCCAAGGCCGAGGCCGATCAGAGCATCGCCCTCAGCCGGCTTGAAACCGCCACGCTTGCGGTCAAGCGCCACGAGGAAGAGGCACGCGCCAACCGCGAGATGATGCGCGAGGCCGAGGAAATGGTCGCATCGCTGGAGAACCTTGACGAAGCGCGCGCGCGCGTCGAGGCCGCTCGCGTTGCCGTCGAGGCTGCCCGCATGAACATGATCAGCAAGCGCGCCATGGCCGACGAGCTGCGCCGCGAGGGCGAGGCCCGCCTGCGCCGCAGCCAGGAGATCACCAAGGAAATCAGCGGCTGGAAATACCGTTTGGAAACAGCCGACAAACGCATTGCCGAGCTGCATCAACGCAAGACCGCATCCGAAACCGAACTGGCCGAGGCCACTGCGGCCCCCGAGGAAATCGCCGCCAAGCGCGCCCAGATAGCCGAGGCAATCAAGGTGGCCGAATCCCGCAAGGCCGAGGCCTCGAACGCCCTTTCCGTGGCCGAAACCCAGCTGCGCCAGGCGACCGAGGCCGAACGCACCGCCGAACGCCGCGCTGCCGATGCGCGCGAGGCCCGCGCCCGCGCCGATGCCATGGTCGATGCCGCGCGGGTGCAGGTGGAAACCGCCGTCGCGCGGATTGACGAGGAGCTGGGCGTCGCCCCCGAGGCGCTGCTTGAACTGCTGGAGGGCGATCCCGATCGCATGCCCTCGTCGGAACAGATCGAGATGGACGTCGCCCGCCTGCGCCGCCAACGCGACGCCCTGGGTGCCGTCAACCTGCGGGCCGAGGAAGACGCCCGCGAGGTGCAGGAAGAATTCGACACCCTCACCACCGAAAAGGCCGATCTGGTCGAGGCGATTGCAAAACTGCGCACCGGCATTGCAAACCTCAACCGCGAGGGGCGCGAACGCCTGCTGGCGGCTTTCGATCAGGTGAACCGCAATTTCGAAATCCTGTTCCGCCATCTTTTCGGGGGCGGCGAGGCCAAGCTGGTGCTGGTCGAAAGCGACGACCCGCTAGAGGCCGGCCTTGAAATCATGTGTCAGCCGCCGGGCAAGAAGCTGTCCACGCTCAGCCTGCTTTCGGGCGGGGAACAGACACTGACGGCGCTGGCGCTGATCTTTGCCGTGTTCCTGGCCAATCCGGCGCCGATCTGCGTGCTGGACGAGGTTGACGCGCCGCTGGACGACGCCAATGTCACCCGCTTTTGCGACCTGCTGGACGAGATGACCCGACGCACAAACACGCGTTTCCTGATCATTACCCACCATGCGGTCACCATGGCGCGCATGGATCGCCTGTTCGGCGTGACCATGGTCGAACAGGGCGTCAGCCAGCTGGTTTCGGTTGACCTCAGCCGGGCGGAACAGATGGTCGCCTGATTACAGCCGGTCAAGCAGCGCGCGTGTCGGCCAGGAATCGGCGGGCAGGCCCAGCCTGATCTGTTCGGCCTGCACGGCTGCACGGGTGCGCGCGCCAAGGATGCCGTCGATCTTGCCAACCTCATGGCCGCGCGCCTGCAGTTTGCGTTGCAGCAATTTCATTTCCTTGCCCGAAAGGCCGGGTTCCGGGTTGCCGGGGTCAAAGGGCGGCGCACCGGCCAGGCGGGTGGCGAAATAGGCCGCCGTGGTCACATAGACATAGGACTGGTTCCACTCGAAATAGACGTCGAAATTCGGAAATGCCATGAAGGCCGGCCCCTTGCGGCCCTGCGGCAGGATGATGGCCGCCTTGAAATTGCCGGCGGGCAGGGGGACGGCACGGGCGCGTACGCCAAGGCGCCGCCACTCCGATACCGTCTTGCGGTGGGTCAGCCCGGTTTCGCGCCAGCGCAGGGTTTGCGGGATCTTGACCTCGATCAGCCAGGATTCGTTTGCGCGCCAGCCCATGTCACGCAACATGCGGGCCGCCGTCATGATGGCATCCGGTGCGCTGGTTTTCATCCGCACATGCCCGTCGCCATCGCCATCGACACCGCGTTTCAGGATATCTTCGGGCAGGATCTGCACCATGCCGATCTCGCCTGCCCAAGCGCCGGTCGTGGTCGCGGGGTCGAAATCGCCACGCTTGAACAGTTCCAGCGCGGCAAAGATCTGCGGGCGGAACAGCTCGGGGCGGCGGCAGTCATGGGCCAGTGTCACAAGGGCATTGAGCGTGTTGAAATTGCCCTGCACCTTGCCATAGTCGGTTTCCAGCGCCCAGAAAGCCAGAATGACCGCCGGATCGACCCCGTATTCGTGCTGTGCACGCGCCAGAACACGGGCATATTTCTTTGCGTTCTTGCGCCCGTTCACCATGCGGTTCTTTGAAATGACCCGACCCGCGAAATCGGTGAATGTCATGCGAAACACGCCTTGTGCGCGATCCATGCGGATGACCTTGGGGTCAAGCTGTACGTTTTTGAAAAAGCGGTTGATCAGCGGGCGTGAATAGCCCAGCTGGCGAGCTTCGGATTTGAGCGCATTCACGAATTGCCCGAAATTTCCACCACAGCTGGGCGCGGCGTGACCGGCTGTCGAGGAAAAGGCAAGCAGAAGAGCGATAACAAGGGGTAAGCGCATGAAGGGCCTCGGAAAAAGGAATTTCCGGCGACATTAGCAGGCTCTTGCTTTCAGACAAGAGGTGTAATCGCGCGGCCTGCCCATGTGGCCGTCTCGGGGCATGTTGCTGTTTCGCAGGGTTGTTGATGCTCTCTGGGCTGCATCCACGCCGGTCGGGTGAGCATGAAGGCGTACCATCGAACCGGACAACAGGTGCATTAGTGCCGTCATGCAGGGCGAACAAGAAAATTGACCGATTGGTAAATTCTGTGCATAGTCGATGCAATTAACAATCCAAACCGGGGGGGAAATCAAGATGAAGAATTCGTTTCAGATGTCACGGCGTTCTATAATGGTCGGTGGGTCCGCGTTGGCCCTGACGCTTTCGTCGCGTGTTGCATTCGGCGGCACCAGGATCAAGGCGGCGGGGATCTACACCCAACCTGTCGAACAACAATGGGACAGCCGCATCCATATTGCAATGCAGGCGGCACAGAAGCGGGGGGATATCGAGTATCTCTATTCCGAGAGCGTCGCCGACAATGATTACGAGCGCGTCTTGCGTCAATACGCCGAGCAGGGCGTTCCCCTGATTGTGGGCGAGGCATTCGGGCTTGAGCGTGCCGCGCGCAAGGTGGCCAAGGATTATCCGGATATTGCGTTCCTCATGGGGTCAACTTTGGTCCGCAGGATCCCAATTTCTCGGTTTTCGACAACTGGATCCATGAACCCAGCTATCTGACGGGCATGGCTGCAGGGGCCGCCAGCAAATCGAACGTGATCGGCATGGTCGGGGGGTATGCCATCCCCGAGGTGAACCGCCTGATGAACGCCTTCATGGATGGCGCGCGCGAGATGAACCCCGATGTCAGGTTCCTCGTCAACTTCATCGGCAGCTGGTACGACCCGCCCAAAGCCAAGGAAAGCGCCTTTGCCATGATCGACGCTGGCGCAGACGTCATGTATGCCGAACGCTTTGGCGTTTCGGATGCGGCTGTAGAGCGCGGCGTCAAGGCGATCGGCAATGTGATCGACACCGCACCCGACTATCCCGGCACTATCCTTGCATCGGCGCTGTGGCATTTCGAGCCGACGGTCGATCATGCCGTGGCGGCGGTCAGCTCGGGCAAATACAAGGCCGATGATTACGGAAAATACAGCTTCATGAAATACGGTGGTGGTTCCATCGTGCTTGATGAATCGCTTGTGCCTGCCGATGTGGTGGCCAAGATCCGGGCCAAGGAGGCGGCCATCAAATCGGGCGCGTTCACGGTGACGATCAACAACAACGAACCCAAGTCCACCTGATCGGGCAAGCGGGTGGGTCACGGCCCGCCCGCGCTTACACATGAACAGCGAAATCGTTCTTTCCCTTCGGAACCTGTCCAAGCGGTTCGGCAGTGTTGTCGCCGTCGACGATGTCGACCTGGATCTGCATCGTGGCGAGGTGCTGGCCCTGCTTGGCGAAAACGGTGCCGGCAAGACCACGTTGATGAACATGCTGTTCGGGCACTATCTGCCGGATGCCGGCAGCGTGCAGTTGAGGGGTGCTGATGGCAGAATGCACGATCTGCCCTTGGGGCACCCGCAGCTCGCACTTGAGGCCGGTATCGGTATGGTGCATCAGCATTTCACGCTGGCCGAAAACCTTACCGCGCTTGACAACATCCTGCTTGGGGCAGAGCCCCTTTTCAGACTGCGCCGCAACCGGGCTGCCGCGCGCGAGCATGTGCAGAAGATCATCTCGGATACCGGGCTTGTTGCGCCGCTTGACGAAGCGGTTGGCCGCCTTAGCGTGGGCGAGCGCCAGAGGGTGGAAATACTCAAGGCTCTTTACCGAAATGCGCGCATTCTGGTGCTTGACGAGCCAACCGCGGTGTTGACCCCCCAAGAGGCCGACGCCCTGTTCGAAAATATCGGCGCGATGACGCGCAATGGTCTTTCCGTCATCTTCATTTCACACAAGCTGCGGGAAGTTCTGGCGTTTTCCGACCGGATCGCCGTGCTGCGCCATGGCAGGAAAGTTGGCGAAATGCCCACATCCAGCGCTGACGGCCAAAGCATCGCGGAAATGATGGTCGGCGCACAGGCCCCCACTACCGCACTGGAGCCGATGGACCCCGGACAGGTCTTGCTGGAGCTGCGCGACATCTCGGTCAAGGGGGGCAGCCCGCGCGAAAGCCTGCATTCGGCAAGTCTGATGCTTCGTGCCCATGAAATCGTCGGTATCGCTGGCGTGTCAGGCAATGGCCAGACCGGGTTGGCAAATCTTGTTTCGGGCCTTGCCGCGCCCAGCGCGGGGCAGTTTCTGGTAGGCGGACGGCCCATTGAAAGATTCACGCCTCGCCAGATCATGGATGCCGGTATCGGGCGTATCCCGGAAGACCGCCACAAGGATGGGGTGGTCGGCAGCATGACGGTTGCCGAAAACCTGATCATCGAACGGCTTGACGCGCCCGAATTCAGGAAAAACGGTTTCCTGCGGCGCGCCAATATCCGTGCACATGCTGAAAAACTCGGCGCGGCATATGATATCCGCGGACCCGGCGTTGACGCCAAGGCGCAGCTTCTGTCCGGCGGAAACCTGCAAAAGCTGATCCTTGCAAGGGTGTTCGAGGCCGGCCCAAAGGTGATTCTCGCCAATCAGCCCACCCGCGGGCTGGACATGGGGGCGGCGGCCGAGGTCGCGCGGCGCTTGCTGGAGGCACGTTCCCGTGGGGCAGGGGTGATCCTGATATCAGAGGATCTCGACGAAATCATGACCTTGTCAGATCGAATCATGGTGATCAACAATGGCAGCTTGCGCGAGGTCCATACGACTGACCGCAACCAGATCGGCCTGATGATGGCAGGAGAGGCAGCATGATACGGATCGAGCCACGCCATGCGCCTTCGCGCTGGATGACCTTCGGTATTCCGGTGGCCTCGGCGCTGGCGGCGCTGTTGTTGGCGGCTGTTCCGCTTTCTTTCGCCGGCGCCGGGATCATCGAGGCCTATCAGGAAATGTACAAGGGCGTGTTCGGATCGGTATTCGCATTTACCGAGATGTTGACCCGCGCGACGTGGGATCCTCTAGAGTCGACCTGCAGGCATGCAAGCTTGAGTATTCTATAGTCTCACCTAAATAGCTTGGCGTAATCATGGTCATAGCTGTTTCCTGTGTGAAATTGTTATCCGCTCACAATTCCACACAACATACGAGCCGGAAGCATAAAGTGTAAAGCCTGGGGTGCCTAATGAGTGAGCTAACTCACATTAATTGCGTTGCGCTCACTGCCCGCTTTCCAGTCGGGAAACCTGTCGTGCCAGCTGCATTAATGAATCGGCCAACGCGAACCCCTTGCGGCCGCCCGGG
>AMFO01000470.1_pt1 | contig 34790 bp, 33 predicted proteins | sample 552608 | NCBI WGS metagenome assembly AMFO01 (sample SAMN01893955, study PRJNA167987) | microbial mat metagenome | biome: hydrothermal vent | place: USA: Loihi, Hawai'I | collected 2003-05-01
CGTGCCCGAAGGCCCCACGCCAGGTGGAACCGGCATATCGCGGCAGAACGACCGGCGTCAGGGCGCGGCAATGAAAAAGGTATCTGGCCACTGGCAGGCTGGTCATGTGAACCCTCCCCTATCAAACTAATATCAGCATAGCCTCTCATCCCTCGATGGCAACCACGACAGGCTTGCCGCGCGGCTCCTGGGGCCGGTCCGTGGCTGGTGGACCCGGACCTGCAGACCCTGGAGGTTTAGGTCCTCGACACCGCCCACGAGCGACCCTGCTGGTTGCTGCTCACGGTCCTGGAGGGCGACGCCCAGGTGCGTCAGCCGCCATTCGATGCGGTGGAATTTTCATTGGGGAGTTTGTGGGGCCATTACCCTCTCCCGCCTGCGGGGGAAGGTCAGGGAGGGGGCAAACACCACCTTACATTCTCTGTGAACCAAGCTCCCTGTCGCTGGCGGCATCAGTAGGAGGAAATCTCATCGGATCTTGGGTAGACTTGGGCGAATCCGCCAACCTTTTTCCTTGCGTTACCGGAGGCCTCGAGTCATGTGGAAAATTTCATTCATCGCCGTTGTGTTGTTGCTGGGGACTGCGTTCCCCCTTCCCGGATCCTCCGCCGATCTGAGCCGGGTGCAGGTCATCGCCCTGCTGAAACAGGCGGACAGCGACCATCCCGCCGACCTCAGGCGCAAGAACCTGCAAAAGCTGGATCTGTCCGGGCTGGACCTGCGCAATGCCGACCTCTGGGGGGCGGATCTGCGCTATGCCGATCTGAGCAGATCCAACCTGGCGGGCCAGAATCTCGATCTGACCATCATGCGCGGCACCGATCTTTCCGGGGCCAATCTTGAAGGGGTCAGTATCTTCGGGGTCATCATGATCGACGCCAACCTGAGCGGGGCCAATCTCAAAAACAGCCGCGTCATCGCCACCCTGGACCGGGCCCGGCTGGTGGGCGCCAATCTGGAAAATGCCTTCTGGGGCGCGGACATGAAGAACCAGACCATGGGCCTGATGCGCGCCAGCTGCAACAAGGCCGACTTCAGCGGCGCCAACCTGAAAAATGCCAATTTCAACCGGGTGCTGCTGAAGTTCGCCAAGCTGCGCCAGGCCGAGATGGAAAACATCAACCTCTACCGGGCGGTCCTGTCGGGCGCCGATCTGACAGGTGCCAGACTCCGGGGAGCCGATCTGCGCGAGGCCCATCTCGACAATGCCGATTTCAGCGGCGCCGATCTTTCCGACGTCAGGCTCGAGGGCGCTCTCGATCTCGACACCGCCAAAGGCATCGAGGCCAAGCACACGATCATCAAAGTCAAATGACCGTCGTGCCCACCCCAGGCTTTTTGGGCGGATGTGCCTGATCAGGTTTCTTCATCGCATCGCCTCCGCCACAGCGATCCGCTATCGGTCCTCTGTTTCATCAACGGCCGGAGAAAACTTATCGGCACATTCGAGCTGAGCAAAGCTCACCGCTGAAACAAAAGCTCCCGTAATCGGGAAACTCATCCCCCCCGGTCAGCCAACAGCCGCTCCTGGGCGGAAAATGCCAGTTTCCGGCCCGGCTGGACCCGGATGTATTCACCATCGGGTTGCAATTCCCAGGCGCCGCTATTGTCCCGCAGATAATAACGCAGGGCTTCCCGAATCACCTTGCGCCTGTGACTTTGAGTCTGAATGGGGAACGCCACCTCCACCCGCCGGTGCAGATTGCGGATCAGCCAGTCGGCACTGGAGGCGTAGACAGCGGGCCGGCCATCGTTGCCGAAACAGAACACCCGGCTGTGTTCCAGAAAGCGACCCAGCACCGACCGTACCCGGATGTTCTCGGACAACCCCGGCACCCCGGGACGCAGACAGCAGATGCCACGCACGATCAGATCGATCTCCACCCCGGCCTGGGAGGCCGCGTAGAGCGCCTCGATGATCTCCGGATCCTCCAACCCGTTCATGCGGGCTATGATCCGGCCGCGCCTCCCTTCCCGCGCCAGAGAGGCTTCGCGATGGATGCGATCGAGCATGAAACGATGGAGGTCAAACGGTGCCTGCACCACTTTCCTGAGCTTGAAGGCATGTCCCAGTCCGGTGAGCTGATGAAACAAGCGCTGCACGTCCTCGCCCAGTTCCTGATCGGCGCTGAGCAGGCCCACGTCGGTATAGAAACGGGTGGTGATCTCATGATAGTTGCCGCTGCCCAGATGAACGTAACGGCGCACCCCGTCTTTTTCCTGGCGTACGATCAGAAGCATCTTGGCGTGGGTCTTGTACCCCACCACACCGTAGACCACGTGCACGCCCGCCTCGTAAAGGCGTTCGGCGAGGCGAATGTTGTCGGCCTCGTCGAAGCGCGCCCGCAGCTCGATCACCGCACTCACCTCCTTGCCGTTCCGGGCCGCCTTTACCAGGGCATCGGCGATGGAAGAATGAGAGGCAGTACGATACAGGGTCTGGCGGATGGCCAGCACCCGGGGATCGTCCGCCGCCTGCTGAAGCAGCTCCACCACCGGCGAAAAAGCGTCGTAGGGATGGTGAAGCAGGACTTCGGCCCGCCGGATGACGGAGAAATAATCGTGACAACCCACCAGGCGGTCGGGTACCACCGGGGTAAAAGAAGGGTATTTGAGATCGGGACGGCCCACGTCGTCATAGACCGAAGCCAGTCGATGCAGGTTGACCGGACCGTTGACCTGATACAGATCGGTGCAATCCACTCCCAGACGGCTGCAAAGATAGGCCGCCACCTCTTCGGGACAATTGTCGGCCACTTCCAGTCTGACCGCTTTCCCATAGCGGCGCTCCTGTTGCAACCGGCCTTGCAGCTCCCGTTTGAGGTCCTCCATTTCTTCCTCGTCGATGTAGAGCTCGGTATCCCGGGTCACCCGGAACTGATAACAGCCTTCCACCGTCAACCCAGGAAACAGCTCCCCCACGAAGGCGTGCAGGACCGAAGAAAGAAACACGAAAGCGCTGCCTTCGCCCCCCACCTCAGGCGGCAGCAGGACCAGCCGGGGCAGGGTTCTGGGAATCGGAATCAGGGCATAGCGATGACTGCGCCCAAAGGCGTCCTTGCCGTGGAGGCAGACGATGAAGTGCAGATTCTTGTTGGCGATGCGGGGGAAGGGATGGGCCGGATCGATGCTGAGGGGGGTCACCACCGGAAGCACCTGCCCCCGCAGATACTCCCGCAGCCATTCACGCTGGACATCGTTCCACTGGGCCCGGCGCAGAAAGCGGATACCCTCCGCCGCCAGGGCCGGGATCAGATCCTCATTGAGCAGACGGTACTGCGCCTCGACCATGGCGTGAGTCCGGCGCCGCAAAGTCTGCAGCAATTCCCGCGAGTCGTATTCGTCCACTCCGCTGGTGGCCATTCCCAGGCTGATCTTCTTTTTCACCGCCGCCACCCGCACCTCGAAGAATTCATCCAGATTGGCGCTGGAGATACACAAAAAACGCAGCCTCTCCAACAGCGGCAACGACGAGTCCTCGGCCATGGCCAGGACCCGGCGATGAAACGCCAACAGACTCAGTTCGCGATTGAGATAGCGATCGCTGCTCCTGGATAAAAGATCTTCCTTCTCCGTTGCCTCAGCTTTCACGACCACAAGCTTCCTCTTCCTGCTTCCACAAACTCACAAACACCTATAAAAAGGGTAACACATGGAAAGCCCCGGACCTGGCGAGCCTCATGTGATCACCCAAGGAAAACGGCTGGAAAGACAGAATCCACAGAAACCGATCCTTTCCCATAAGGATGCCACGTCCCGACATATCCATACCTCCCTTCCGGTGGAACTTTCGACGCTGATCATCCTTCTCTTTGACTCAATTCTGACCGATTTCCATGACACGGTTCTGAATTTTCGCCTCTCAATCTTGACAGCGAGAGGCGACCTGATTAGCGTGCCAGATTCACATCCAAGACTCACGAGGTGCCCGGTGACCGCGTACGTGCAAGCCTGCGGTCTCTTTTCAACCAGCTTGCGCAAACCCTCAAGCGCATGGTGATCGGTCCCGACTTCAACTGGAAAGACCTGAAGCGAAGCCTTGGGCTGAGCACCAAGAGCCTGATCCACCGCCTCAAGGACCAGCCGGAGCCGGTCACCCACCTGCCGGGATTTGTCCGTAATTTCAAGAAGGTCGAGCGCTACAGCAAGGGATTGAAACATGCCGGTTACGTGGGACTGGCCCTGGATGTGACCGGCAGCGTCGCCGATATTGCCAAGGCATGCACCGCCGCAGACAAGCAGACATGCGCGCGCAGCGCCTTCGGCCAGGGGGGGAGGTTTGCTGGCAGTCTGCTGGGGGGAGCAGGGGGTGGATTGTTGGCCGGGTATGTGACATGCACGGCCATTTTTCTGCTTCCGACTGGTTCTACCAGCGCCGTCTGGTGCGGCATCGTGGCCGGGGCGGCAGGGGGGTATGTCGGAGGGAATGTGCTTGGGCATTACTTCCTTCTTGGTGGCGAGGTAATCTATGAAATGGTCTTTGAAGCCATGTGAAGGTAAGTCATGAGTTCTGTCGGTATTACTTTTTTGTCTCTGCTATTTCTGGCCCTGGTGACTGGAATCATTCTTTGGATAGACACGTACTACCTGTGCAAAAAGGTCGTGCCAAAAATCGACGAAATCATCTATGGACACCCTTTAATGTTCGACTCCTGGCTCATGTTGATCATGAGGATGCATGAGTACATGGCTTGGTCCACCTACTATGAATATCTTCCCAAGATCGCAGAAAAACGTGGTTTGACTGACAAAGCCGCCAAAATCCCCCCCAAGATCCGGCGCAGGTTGATCATTGCCAGTATGGAACCTTTGATTATAGTTTTGATCATTATCGCACTGGAGATTCTGGGGTATTTTTATCCTGATATGGGATTGAAGCATCGCTTGCCTCCTTCTTAATCAGGCCCTACCGACAGTCTTGCATTCATCACCCTCGCTTTCATGAGGGGTTGCCCAACCTCCAGCAGATGAAAAACCCATGTGGAGACCGGTGCCCCGGCTCAAGGGAATTCACACCCCGGACGGTCGCGATCAAGCCTACAGGGAGGTTCTCGGTCCCGACTTCAACTGGAAAGACCTGAAGCGAAGCCTTGGGCTGAGCACCAAGAGCCTGATCCACCGCCTCAAGGACCAGCCGGAGCCGGTCACCCACCTGCCGGGCTTTGTCCGTAATTACAAGAAGGTCGAGCGCTACAGCAAGGGATTGAAACATGCCGGGTATGTGGGACTGGCCCTGGATGTGACCGGCAGCGTCGCCGATATTGCCAAGGCATGCACTGTCGGGGACCGGCAGACATGCGCGCGCAGCGCCTTCGGCCAGGGGGGAAGGTTTGCTGGCAGTCTGCTGGGGGAGCAGGGGGTGGCGCGTTGGCTGGGTATCTGACATGCACGGTCGTGTTTTCTTTGCCTACCGGAGGAACCAGCGCCGTCTGGTGCGCCATCGTAGCCGGGGCGGCAGGAGGGTATGTCGGGGGGAATGTGCTTGGAAATCGTGGCCAGATCATTGGTGAAGGTATTTATGAAACCGTCTTTGAGGGTTTGTGAGGAGCAGACATGTCTACAGTCTTTATCGTTTCCCTTGTCCTGTTTTTTCTGGCCCTGGTGACTGGAATCATTTTTTTCATCGACACGTACCACCTGTGCAAAAAGGTCGTGCCAAAAATCGACGAAATCATCTATGGACACCCTTTAATGTTCGACTCCTGGCTCATGTTGATTATGAGGCTGCAGGAATACACGGCTTGGTCAACTTTCTACGAGTACCTTCCAAAACTCGCGGCAAAGCGCGGCTGGACCGACAAAGCCGCCAGGATCCCCCCCAAGGTAAGACGCAGGTTGATCATTGCCAGTCTGGAACCTTTAATTGGAGTTCTGATCATTATCGCACTGGAAATTCTGGGGTATTTTTATCCTGACATGGGATTGAAGCATCGCTTGCCTCCTTCTTAATCAGGTCCTACCGACAGCATTCATCACCCCCGCTTTCATGAGGAGTTGCTCAACCTCCAGCAGATGAAAAACCCATGTGGAGACCGGTGCCCCGGCTGAAGGGAATTCGCGCCCTGGACGTGCACGATCAAGCCTACAGGGAGGTATTCATGCCCCTCCTGCAGACAACTCCCCGGCACCCACCCGAACATGGAAGGTCAGGCAGGGCTTTCTTGCGCCACAGGACTGTGTGGCAGGAAAGGGTTCACGGAGTCTGGAAAACCAATGTCCGGCCGCCCCTGTTTCACGTCAACGGGGACAGATCCCCGTCCTTTTCACCTTGCCCCCTCCCCCGTAGTGGCGCTACACTCGGACCATCTCCCCAGCCAAGGTAAGCGCTCATGGGCCTGTTTCTCGCGCTATTTGTGACTTGTCTTTTCCTCGCCCTCGTGGGAACCGGGCTCGCCCTGTCCACTCTGGTCATTGTCGCCATTTTCGCCCTTGCCATCCCGGCGGGGCTCTCGGGGCCTGTGACCACCAGCGTGCTTGGGCTGGTGGTGCTTCCCCCGCTGCTTGTTCTCAATCTTCCCGTCCTCAGAAGAGGCTTGTTCAGCAGACCCGTGATGAAGCTGTTGCGACATCGGCTCCCGCAACTGTCAAGCACCGAGAAGGAGGCTCTGGAAGCAGGGGACGTGTGGTGGGAAGCGGAACTGCTTGGCGGCAACCCGGATTGGCAAAAGCTCCTGGATATCCCTCTTCAGCCGCTGACGGATGCCGAGCAGGCCTTTCTGGACGGGCCGGTGGAAACGCTTTGCCAGATGCTCGACGACTGGCAGATCACCCATGACACCAGAGACCTCACACCTGAAACCTGGCGATTCATCCGCGAACAGCGCTTTTTCGGCCTGGTCATCCCCCCCCAATATGGCGGTTTGGGTTTTTCCGCCCGGGCCCATTCCGAAGTGGTGCTCAAGGTCGCCAGCCGCAGTATCACCGCCGCGGTCACGGTCATGGTGCCCAATTCCCTCGGCCCCGGTGAACTGATCCTGAAATACGGCACCCAGGCCCAAAAGGATCATTATCTGCCGCGGCTCGCCGAAGGCGGGGAAGTTCCCTGTTTCGCCCTCACCGCCCCCCTGGCGGGCTCGGATGCCGGTGCCATGCCTGATTCCGGCATCGTGTGTCACGAAAACGGCAGGCTTGGGGTGCGCCTGAACTGGGACAAACGCTACATCACGCTGGCCCCTGTCGCCACCCTGCTGGGGCTGGCCTTCAAACTGCGGGATCCCGACCACCTGCTGGGGGACCAGAAAGAGCTTGGCATCACCCTGGCACTGATCCCCACCGACACCCCCGGGGTCGAAATCGGTCAGCGCCACAACCCCATGGATATCCCTTTCCAGAACGGACCGACCCGGGGACGCAACGTCTTCATTCCCCTCGATCAGATCATCGGCGGCCACGAGGGTGTCGGACAGGGGTGGCGGATGTTGATGGAATGCCTGGCGGAAGGGCGCGGGGTTTCCCTGCCCGCGCTCTCGGCCGCCGCGGCCAAGCTGGCCAGCCGCACCACAGGTGCCTATGCCAGGATCCGGCGCCAGTTCCACGTTCCCCTGGGTGCTTTCGAAGGCATCACTCAGGCGCTGGGGAGAATCGGCGGTCTGGCCTACCTCATCGATGCCAGCCGGCTCCTGACCCTGGGGGCCCTGGACCAGGGAGTCCACCCCAGCGTGGCTTCGGCCATCATCAAATACCATCTGACCGAATCGATGCGCCAGCTGGTCAACGACGCCATGGATGTGCATGGGGGCAAGACCATCATGCAGGGGCCGCGCAACCACCTGGACGGGCTTTATCAGGCCATTCCCATCAGCATCACGGTGGAGGGGGCCAACATCCTGACCCGCAACATGATCATCTACGGTCAGGGCGCGGTCCGCTGTCATCCCTACCTCTTGCAGGAAATGCAGGCCGCCATTTCCGCCGATCTGGATGCCTTCGACCGGGCCCTTCTTGGGCATCTGGGGCTGGGACTTCACAATACCGCCCGGGCCATCGTCCACAGCCTCACCCACGGATTCTTCATCCAGACCACCGGGGGGCCCAACAAACGCACCTTGCAGCACCTGACGCGCCTCTGTGCCGTCCTGGCCTTTGTCGGTGACGTGACTCTGGGCCTCCTGGGGGGGGAACTGAAACGACGGGAGCGGGTGTCGGCCCGCCTGGGGGACATCCTGAGCCACCTCTATCTCGCTTCGGCACTGCTTCGTCATCATGCCTCGTCGCCGGATCCGGATGGGGAACGTCCTTTCCTGGAGTGGGGACTGGCGTGGTGTCTGAACCGGGCCGAAACAGCCCTGGGCAGCCTGCTGGACAACTATCCCGCACCCAGGCTGGGGGTCCTGCTCAAGTGGCTGGTCCTGCCCTGGGGCCATCGTTATCCCCCCCTTCCGATCGGCTCGATGCGGCGGTTGCCCGGCTTTTACAGACTCCCAGCCCGGTCCGGGACCGTCTCACCACAGGGATTTTTCTCCCCCGCAAATCCGACGAGCCCATCGCCCGCCTCGAACGGGCCCTGGCGGCGGAGTTGGAGGCCGATCCCATTCGCAAGCGCCTGCGCCAGGCCATCCGCGAAGGTAAAATCGACGCCGGTTCCCGGGAACTCGAACAGGCGCTTCAGCAAGGATTGATCACCCCTGACGAGGCAAACACCCTGAACCAGGCGGATGCGCTCATTCAGGAAGTGATCGCCGTCGATGCATTTCTCCAGGAAACCCACCGGGAGGCATAATCATGGAACCCAAGGATTCTCCCATGCAAGGCAAACCGGTCTACATCGTCGATGGCAGCCGGACCCCCTGCCTCAAGTCCCGGGGCGTCCCGGGACCGTTCACCGCTGCCGATCTGGCCCTGCGCGCCGCCCAGCCTTTGCTGGCCCGCCAGCCCTTCGGCCCCGATGAATTCGATCAGGTCATTCTCGGCTGCGCCATCCCCGGCCCCGACGAGGCCAACATCGCCCGGGTCGTGGCCCTGCGCGCCGGTTGCGGACAGCGGGTACCGGCCTGGACGGTCCAGCGCAACTGCGGCTCGGGGATGCAGGCCATCGATTCGGCGGCCCGCGACATCGCCGCCGGCCGCTCCCGGCTGGCCCTCGCCGGCGGTACCGAAGCCATGAGCCACGCTCCGCTCCTGTTCAACCAGGCCATGGTGACCTGGTTGGGGCAGATGCAGCGCGCCCGCAGCCTCCCGGCGCGGGCGCGTCATCTGGCGCGTTTCCGCCCTTCCTTCCTAGCCCCCATCGTCGGCCTGCTGCGCGGCCTGACCGACCCCACGGTGGGGCTGATCATGGGCAAGACCGCGGAGATCCTGGCCTGGCGCTTCGGGGTCTCGCGCGAGGAGATGGACGCCTATGCCCAGCAGAGCCACCGGCGTCTGGCCGCCGCCCAGGCCGAAGGGCGGCTGGCCGATGAAATCGAGATTCTGTTCGACGGGACAGGCAAGTTCCATGACCACGACGACGGGGTGCGTCCCGATGTCACCCTGGAAAAACTGGCCAATCTCAAACCGGTGTTCGACCGCGACTTCGGCCTGGTGACCGCCGGCAACAGCTCTCAGGTCACCGACGGTGCCGCGTGGCTGATCCTGGCCGGCGAGGAGGCGGTGAAAAGGTACGATCTGAAGGTGCTGGGGCAGATCGTCGATTGTACCTGGGCGGGTCTCGATCCGGCTCAGATGGGGCTCGGGCCCGTCTACGCCAGTGCCGCGCTGCTGCAGAGGCAGAATCTGGAGCTGCAACGGATCGACTACTGGGAGATCAACGAAGCCTTCGCCGCCCAGGTCCTGGCCTGTCTGAAGGCCATGGAGGACGAAGCTTTCTGCCGCGAGGAGCTGGGGCTTGAAGGGGCGTTGGGGACGATCGACCGGGAAAGACTCAACATCGACGGCGGCGCCATCGCCGTGGGCCATCCGGTGGGCATGAGCGGCGCCCGCATCGTCCTCCATCTACTGCGGGTCCTGGAGGAAAAACAGGCCGACCTGGGTATCGCCACCCTGTGCATCGGCGGTGGCCAGGGTGGCGCGATGCTGGTGAAACGGGCTGGATGAGGAGCGATCAAATGACAACTTACATCCACTGGCGACTGGAAACCGATGACCAGGGCTTCACCTGGGCCTGGTTCGATCACGCCGACGCCTCCACCAATGTCCTGTCTTCAGAGGCCCTGGCGGAATTCGGCAGCATCATCGAAGCTCTCCATGCCGGACCTCCCCGGGGCCTGGTCATCGCCTCCGCCAAACCCAGGGGTTTCATCGCCGGAGCCGACGTCAAGGAATTCACCCGGATCGAGGAGCGCGCAGAGGCACTCGAACTGATGCGGACCGCCCATCATCATTTTCACCGCCTCGAGCAGTTACCCTGTCCCAGCGTCGCCCGGATCAGCGGCTTCTGTCTGGGCGGCGGACTGGAGCTGGCGCTGGCCTGCCGTTACCGGGTGGCGCTGGAAGATCCGGGTACCCGCCTTGGGTTGCCGGAGATCCTGCTCGGCATCCACCCCGGATTCGGTGGCAGCGTACGCCTGATCCGCCGGATCGGGGCACCCAGGGCATTCGAGATGATGCTCAGCGGAAGAACCCTGGACCCCCGCACAGCCAGACGGTTTGGGCTGGTGGATCACGCCGTTCCGGAAAGACATCTCGACCGGGCCTGCCGGCACCTGCTGGAGACGCAGCCTCCACCCAAGCGTCCTGCGTGGTGGCTGAGATCGATCGATAGCGCCCCGTTGCGCCCCCTTTTCGCCAGACTGTTGCGGCGCCAGGTCGTCAAACGTGCGCCGCCCCGACACTACCCTGCCCCCTATGCCCTGATCGACCTGTGGCAGCACCACGGCGCAAGTTCCACGGCCATGTTCGAGGCCGAGGCGGAATCGGTGGCCGACCTCATTCTGAGCGAAACCTCGCGCAACCTGGTCCGGGTGTTTTTCCTCCGTGAGCGCCTCAAGCGCTTCGGCCGCCAGGCCCAGGAGACCTTCGGGCAGATCCAGGTGGTGGGTGCCGGAGTGATGGGCGGCGACATCGCCGCCTGGTGCAGCGTCCAGGGACTCAGAGTCGGCATTCAGGACCGGGCGCCGGAATATATCGCCCCGGCGGTGAAACGTGCCTGGCGGTTGTTTGCCCGCAAATTCAAACGCCCCCACCAACAGACCGCCGCCAAGGACCGCTTCATCCCCGATCCCAAGAGCCTCCAGGTGGCAGGGGCCGACGTGGTGATCGAGGCCATCATCGAGAACCTGGAGGCCAAGCAGGCCCTTTTCCGGGAACTGGAACCGCGACTCAAATCCGATGCCCTGCTGGCGACCAATACTTCCAGCATTCCTCTGGAGGCCCTGGCCGAGGCGCTCAAACGACCCGAAAGGCTGGTGGGGCTGCATTTCTTCAACCCGGTGGCGAAGATGCAGTTGGTGGAGGTGGTCCGTGGGGAACAGACCAGCGAAGAGACGGCGGCGAAAGCAGCCGCTTTAGCCCACCGCATCGACAAATTGCCGCTGCCGGTCAGAAGTGCACCGGGCTTTCTGGTCAACCGGGTCCTGATGCCGTATCTCATGGAAGCCGTGATCATGCTGGAGGAAGGGGTGGCGGCGGAAGCCATCGACCAGGCCGCCACCGACTTCGGCATGCCCATGGGCCCCATCCTGCTGGCCGATACCGTAGGGCTGGACATCTGCCTGGCAGTGGCCGAGATCCTCAGCCGGCAGCTGGGGGGGGAGATCCCCACCCTCCTGAGGGAAAAAGTCGCTGCGAACCAACTGGGCAGGAAGACCGGCAAGGGGTTCTACGCCTATAAAGGCGGCAAACCGGTCAGGCGCAAACAGGTCCAGAGCAGGCTGCCCGCTGAAACCATCGAGGAACGCCTGATTCTGCGTCTCCTCAACGAGTGTGTGGCGGTACTGCGGGAAAAGGTGGTGGAAGACGCCGATCTGGTGGATGCGGGAATGATTTTCGGCACCGGTTTCGCCCCTTTCCGCGGCGGTCCGATGCATTATCTGCAAACCCTTGGCGCGGACGCCACCAGAGAAAAGCTGGCGACCCTGGCAGATCGATATGGTTCGAGATTCGAACCCGATCCGGGATGGGAGATCAGGGACCTCCTTGATTGATGCAGGGTCACACAAGCGGCTTCCCTGGTTGATGGCACCAGGACCACGTCATTTAGCAACGTAAAAAATTGATTGAAGAGGCAGGTGGTCTGATTCGAAAGCCTCGCCAGCAAGGATGCTGGCGTGGAGCCTATAGGGACTTATTCACGGCGTTTTTCGAATCAGACCACCTGCCTCGGCTCGAATAGATGACGGAGCCCTGTTGATGGCACGCCTCGATCTGGACACAGACGACTGGGTCCGGTATTTTGCTGAGTAACGGGGATCTGCATTGGCTGATGCCGCCCAAGCTGCTGACCAAATCGAACATCCTGTTCCGTTTGGAGAACGTGTTCCGCTTTACGGGCTGTCGGATGGACTTCATTCTGGCATGACGGCCGGGATCCATTCAAACGGGTGACAACGGCAACCGATGAGTAGCTGCAACCACCCTGGTTACCGGATACCGGTATGGCCATAACCTCCCTGAATCGTCGTCAGTTCGCCGCCCTGGCACTTGCCTCGGTACTGCTTGCAGTCTTCTTGGGGGTGGCAAGGCTGTACGCGGACGGGTTCTTCACAGGTCTTTTCGGTGACCGGCCCGTTTTCGGGGTGTCCATCCTGGCCCTGCTGGGCATCTTCGCCGGCTTGTTCTTGGCGGTACGCCGCCACGGGCACCAGGGCTTCCTGGTATTGTGGTGCCGGCGGTTCGGGCACTGGAACCGGGAAGAAGGCCGGCGCAACGCTTGGTTGCGCGATATCATCGTGCATGCAACCAACGGTTTTGCCCTCCCCGTCACGATTAGTGACAGAAGCGTCACCTCCACCGGATCGATCAGTGACAACCTGGAGCCCTTGCTGGTGTTGCTGTTGCTGCTGCCGGTCACGGCCGTCATTCTGTGGATTGTTTTCCAAGTGCCGGAGGGTATGCTGGACAACCTGCTCGGCTTCGTGGTGATCATGGCTCTTTTTGCCGCGGGCTGGTTCTTCATCATCCTGGCCACCGAATGGTTCACCTCTTCGTTTGCCACCTACCGCGACGACCCCGACCGGCTGCGGCGGAAGCTCCGCGACATCGCAGACCGCCACTATCATCATGGTGACAGCTTCGTCATACGCTGTACCGACGAGGATTGGCAGGCCTGTGTCGAGGCGGTGTTGCACGAGTCGACCCTTGCCATTGTCGACCTGAGCGATGCCACGGAAAATCTCACCTGGGAAATCCGGCGCAGCCTCGACCTCCTCGGACCGGCCCGCGTCCTTTTCATTGCAGAGTCCGACAGTCTGGATGTCCCCTCCCTGGTCCACAAGCCTTCACCTGAAGAAACTGGTGTGTCTGCGACGGGAAATTGCACGTTTTTGAGCTATAGCCGGCAGCGGGCACAGGAAGAGCGCGCACTCTATCATGAACGCGACAACCACCATGAGCCGTCAGCCAACGGACCGCTCGCGAAGGCTCTGGCAGACTCGATCCGCCAATGGATGCAGTATGCCGTACAGGAGAAGGAGGCATGAATCCCGGGCCCGGAACTTTTCACCTTCCGGAGAGAAGGCTCGACGGGACACGGCGGCCTCCCGTCCCCGCCGGTGAGGGTGTCGCACAAGGCTCGTTTCTACAGGTTGGACAATACGCAGCGGGCCCAATGTATTGATACCGATAGCATCGGTATTGTTCATATCGCTACGCTGCTTTGCCCAACCTGCTCTTGCGAGATGCACCAATTCTTCGGATACACCAGCGCTGGCCAGTTCCTCCTGACCGATCCGGCTAACATTGCACTCCTGCAGGGTGCCACCGGGGTGGCGACAGCCTTCCAACGGACTGATGGCGGAGGGAGTGGAATCGGTGCGACACTGAAAGATCCTTTGCAGCTGGGGTGTGAGGTGGCACAGGGATTCTTCATCACCCGTCCCATGCTGACCGCAGAACTTCCGGGATGGATGGCATACTGTCAACCTCCACGAGCTGGTCCCGGCAAAATCGGATCGACCGGGAGGATCTATCAGCGTGCCCTGATTCACTGTCAGTTTTTTTACAATCCTACACTCCGCAAATGGGTTAATGCCCTGACGGCCTTGAAAACGCAACGATTCCTCTGGTATGGCGTGAAAATTGCTTTGTTTTACGCAACGAGTGATTTTTTGCGCAATCACAGACACTCAGTATCCGAGCAGTAGGAGGTATCACCGATGAAAACGAGCGGCCGATTCTCTTCATCTCACCTTATTGTCTTTAGCGCGGCCATGGTATTTGCCCTGTCGGCCGGAATAAGTTCCGTCACTAACGCGGCAGTGGTCGTGACCAATGATCCGGCAACCCTTCTCAAACTGGAAAAGCCCACCGGCAAACCCGACGAACCAGGACTGAGTGGCTTCGAGTACCTCCTGTCGGGGCGGACAGGGGAATTTCGAGCCAATGACCAGTACCTGATCGCCGGTGAACAGAGCCTACCTTCAACCACACTGGCAAACGATCTCGGCGGGGTGACCGAACTGTCGGGTATCCCACTGCACTTTTCTATCAAGCACAACTTGGTGGGCGGTCGCAACTTCACCTTCATGATCGCTGACCCCCAGGCGGGAACATCCAGCGTGTTGTGCTGGGGTCTTAACTGCGCCGCCGGTTCAATCTCTGCGGAGACCATCAATGGCCTGGCGCCGATCACCCAGTACAACGGGCTGCAGATTCAGGTACGGGCACAGGTGCCTCAATCGAGTGTGACCATCTCCAACCTGAGCCTCACTGGCGTGACGATTGCGCCCGGCAGCGCTCCCCTGATCAGTGGTACAGTCACACCCGCAACCACCAGCACCATTCCGGGCGATGCAAACGGCCGCATCGGGCAATGGATTATTGGTGACAGCCTGGACCTGTTTTTGAATGAATGGGAACTCAGCGGGACGATCATCCTAGAGCGGGGAGACCAGGCTATCAATGACATAACCATGGTGCGCTTGGCGGTGGATCTGGTCAACGACACCACACAGACGGTCGTGCCGCTACCGGCATCGGTGTGGTTGTTCGGTTCAGCGCTGCTGGGGCTGCTGGGGCGCTGGCACCGGCGTTGATTGCAGGCAGCAGAGCTCTATCCGCCTTGCCCTGCTGGGCAAGGCACACTGAATAGTCTGGATGATGCGGCTTGAGCTTCCTAGCGTACCCACATATTTGATGTGCATATTTCCTATGCTGTTTGTCTAGAGTTTAGAGGCACAGCCATTCCTTCGAGGGCGGCTGAATCACCTCCTTCGAGAAGTTTTCCTGGTATCCAGGCTATTGTTTTATGCCGCCAATCGCTGCTCTTGTCCATTCGGTACTCCTTCTGTTTGATCAGGTGGCCGGAATTTGTTGCATTTCCCGTCCCTCCCTCTATGTATGGCGATATGGCGAAAAATCCGAACCAATCCTTTGCGTATATGGCCGGCCGTTTGAGGTGTATTCCGCCGCCAAGGGGAATAGCCACAGAGATCTTTCACCACGGGACTGTCCAAACAGCTCTGTAACCGGGTCAACCCATACCCCACCAGGGTGATGTGCACCCAACGGTGAAGGGCCTGGCGGGTCTGCTGCCAGGCTTCCTTGAGACCCCTGCTCAGCTTGAGCTGGTTAGATATGGGCACGATCTGGTGGATGCGGGAATGATTTTCGGCACCGGTTTCGCCCCTTTCCGCGGCGGTCCGATGCATTATCTGCAAACCGTGGGTGCGGACGCCATCAGAGTAAAGCTGACGACCCTGGCAGATCGATATGGATCGAGATTCGAACCCGATCCATGATGGGAGATCAGGGACCTCCTGGATTGATGCAGGGTTACACAAGCGGTTTTCCCGGTTGCACGCCGGACCGGTGAATGCCAGACTTACCCCATGGTTGTATCGTTATGAGGTGGTCTAATAGACATGTACAACCCAGTTAAGCATACTTTGTCTTAACTGAGGTAAGCAGATGAAAAGCAGAAAGAAATATTCGAAAGAGTTTAAATTGGATGCTGTCAGCCTGGTTCTTGAACAGGACTATAGCAGAGCCGAGGCGGCGCGAAACCTGGGTATCAACGCCCAGATGTTGGGTCGGTGGGTCAAAGAGCATCAAGCTGATGAAGGCCGGGCATTCCTGGCAATGGGAAGCTGACGCCGGAGCAAGAAGAAATCAAGCGGCTGAAATCCCAGGTCAAGCGCCTTGAGATGGAGCGAGATATATTAAAAAAAGCGACGGCATTCTTTGCAGCAGAAACGAAGTGAAATATTCGTTCATCACCCAACATAAGAATGCCTATCCCATCAGCCTGCAGTGTCAGGTATTGGGTGTGAGCCGGAATGGCTATTACCAGTACAAGAAGAGAGGGGATAGTCGGCCTGATGATCCAACCCATGAAGAGATGATCGGCTGGGTAAAGGCCATAGCGGAGAGTTCAAAAGATACCTATGGCAGCCGGAGGATGCAGAAGGCGCTGAATGCCTTGGGTTATCCGGTGAGTCTACGGAAACTGATGCAGGAGGTCGATGTAAAGGCCCCTCAGAGAAGGAAATATAAGGTCACGACGAACAGTAATCATCACCAACCGGTCTTTGAGAAGATGTGGCTGAGCCAGATCAGGTCTATGCTGCTGACGTGACCTATGTCTGGACCCAGGAGGGCTGGTTATATTTGGCAGTGGTGATTGACCTTTGCTCGCGCCGGGTGGTGGGCTGGAGCATGGGTTCACGGATGAAGGCCAAGCTGGTTTGTGATGCGTTACAGATGGCGATCTGGCAACGCAGACCAGAGGCCGGGCTGATTCACCACTCGGATCGTGGCTCTCGGTATGCGAGCAAGGCATTCAAACGCTTGCTGAAGGCCCATGGGATTGTGGGCAGCATGAGTCGCAAAGGGGGCTGCTGGGATAATTCGGTGGTTGAAAGTTTCTTTGGCAGTCTGAAGCAGGAACGAGTGCGGGGGAGAAACTATCAGACGCGCTATCAAGCCCAGCAGGATATTCTGGAATGTATTTCCATGTTCTATAACAGCGAGCGCCTGCATTCGTACTTGGGTTACATCAGCCCAAACGATTATGAGCAGCAATTGCTGGAAAGGGAAAAAGCGGCTTAACGGGGTGTCACAAAACTATTGACCACGTCATTACGCTCAATCCTAATTTGCCTCTTTGGGCTGCTTTCCCTCTCAGTCCATGCAGCCACTTTGAAGGCGGAAATCACCGCTACCGAGCCCATCGGAAAGGCCATCTCATGGCTGCAGGAAGAGCAGCCCATGACCCTGTCCGAAGCGATCCAGAGCTTCCGCGCAGGTGGATTCAAACCGTCTTCACGCCCCCTGCTCAACTTCGGCATCGGGGCTCCCCCCGTGTGGCTGGCGCTGGAAGTGGACAACGACACACTCAAGCCGCTGGTTCGCAGACTGAGCATCCGAACCTACTGGCTGGACAGGATCGACATCTATTACCTTCGGCAGGGTCGGGTGGCCGGGGAGTTCCACACCGGTGACGTGTTGCCGTTCTGGGAACGTCCCGTACTGGATCGTTATTTCGATTTCGATTACCACTTTCCTCCCGGCGGGACACTCGTCCTGATCAGAGTGGAAACCGAGGATCCCATGGTCCTGCCCGTATTCTTCACCACCCAGGAACAAGACCATCGAGCAGATCTGTTGGAAGGCTATAGCTACGGTTTTCTCTATGGGGGACTGACCTTACTGGTGGTCTACAATTTCCTGTTGTTCCTGAGCCTGAAAAGCAGGCGCCATCTCTATTACTCCCTCTATCTCACTGCCTTCGTGCTGCTCAACTTCACCTATACCGGCCATGGCTACCGCTGGCTCTGGCCCGACGCTCATCTATGGGAATACTGGTCGCACCCTGTGATGCTGATGGTCTTCCCGCTCACCGGCGTGATCTTTGCCTTGAGTTTCCTCAACATTGGCGTCTTTTTTCCGCGGTTGCGGAAAGCGGTCACCTGGTTTTGTATCGGCAGTGTTTTGTCGATGGCCGCCATCATCGCGGCGGGCGACATCGTCCTGGCATTGTTGACCGCCTTCGGATTTGGTCTGCTTTTTGCCATCGGGATCGTGTTGATGGGCCTGTTGGCGCTGTGTGCCGGGGAAAAGTCCGCCCGCTATTTCCTCCTCGCCACCACATCCCAGGCAGTGACAGGCATCTACAGCATTCTGACGGTCATGGGCGTGGTACCTTACTCCACCCTGGGTTTCCGGGCAGTGGACATCGGCATCACCATCGACGCCCTGTTGCTTGCCTTCGCCCTTGCCGATCAATTCCGTATTTTGCAGAATCAGAAACTTCAGGCGCTCCAGCTCGCCATGGTGGACCCCCTCACCGGCATCAACAACCGGCGTGCCTTTTACAAACAAGCTTATCCCCGCTGGCAGCGCTGCCTTCGCCAGGGTGAGGCGATCTCCCTGATGATGATCGACATCGATCATTTCAAGCAGATCAACGACTTGCATGGACATGCCTGCGGCGATACGGTGTTGAGAAAACTGGCCCTGACGTTCACCGAAGAGATTCGCGATTGCGACGTCCTCGCCCGCTGGGGAGGAGAAGAGTTCATTCTGCTCATGCCCGGCACCACCTTGCAGGAAGCGAGCCACTTCGCCGAGCGGATCCGGGAAAAAATCAACGGTTTCGAATTCAAGGACGGGGACCAGGCACTCCAGGTCTCCATCAGTGCCGGCGTGGCCTGCCTGGATGGCCGCCACATCATCGATCTCGAAGGTCTGATTGCCGCTGCCGACGACAGTCTCTACCTCGCCAAGCAGACCGGTCGGAACCGGATCTGCAGTCACCGGGAAGTCCTGTCAGAAGAAGTCTCCTGACCGCCGCGTCTCTATTCGCCTGCGGACGAATCCACCTCGTTCCCTTGCCCCTCCTCGACCGGATGAAACGGACAGGGGGAGCCTTCCCCGGATATCTGGGGCAATCCTCCCTTTCCCGATATCTCTTTTGTTTTGCTGGCCGGCGGCCCCTACAATGGCCCCATGGAAAAAAACCCCGGAGTCTCCCATGAGCCCCTTGACCATTCTGTTGTTGCTCCTGATGTTCGTGACCGCCACGATATTTGCAATGATGGGTCAGGGTGGCGGTGCCGTCTATACCCCGCTGCAGGTGCTGTTTGGCATCGACTTCCACATCGCTGCCGCCACCAGCCTGTTTTTGATTACGATCGGAGCCTTGGCCGCTCTCCCGGTCTATCATCGGGCCGGATTGATCGACTGGCCGCTGGCCCTGAGCCTGGAAGCGGCCGCCATGAGTGGCAGTTTCGCCGGGGGGCTGATTTCCGACCGTTTACCTCCCGCCACCCTCACCCTGGCCTTCGCCATTCTCATTGCCATCGTCGCCGGGGTGATGTTGGCCGATATGCGGCTGGAGACATGTTCCCGTCTGCCATCCTTTGCGGCCCGCTTCTGCTGGACGCGTGACCATGGCGAAGGCAGCTACAGGGTCAACCTGCTCGCCGGCCTGCCCCTGGCCGGCTTGGCAGGTTTCGCCAGTGGTTTGCTGGGAATCGGGGGTGGATTGTTCCTGGTTCCCCTGATGGTACTGGTTCTCAACGTCCCCATCCAGATCGCCATTGGTTCGAGCGCCCTGATGGCAGGCCTCACCGCGGTTGCCGGCTTCTGCGGACATCTGCTGGCGGGACATTGGGATTGGCGCACTTCCGTCCTGCTGGCCGGCGGCGTGTTCCTGGGAGCCCGGCTCGGAGCCCATGTGACCACTCAGATCGATAAACGCAGAATACAATCCATCTTCGGAGGTATCCTGCTGATTCTGGCGGGATTGATGCTCGTGCGTATCAGCCTGACCTGAACTCCGGATAAAGACACCGGAATATAATCGGGACTCGACTTCCCTCGGTGAGATTGGGCCACTGAATCCAGGAAAGAAGGAGGAGTATATCATGTCGAACGACCGCCTAACCCTTGCCGCGGTTCTGGCATTCATTCATGCCGTACTGAGCCGTTTTTTTGTTTCCTTCACCGCAGAGATCACCCAGCCATCCACAGGCCCTTTGCTCATCGCCGCATTGCTGGCCATGGTCAATTTCGCCATCTTCCTGTTTCTGTTCATCACCTTCAAAAGACTCCTCAATGAACGCTACGACTTCATCCAGGCAGACCGCCCCATTCTGGCGCTGATCGGGCTGGGTGCCCTGGGCGTCATTTTCATCCTGCTACCCGTCACCGGCCTGGGCTACAGCCTGTTCTCGCTGGTTTCGAGAGGTTTCGGGGTGGTGAGCGGGCTGCTCTGGATATGGCTGGCCTTGCTGCTGTTGAAACTGCCGGCGGGCAGGATCAAATGGCTGAAACCTTATGCCTTCGTTGTCGCTGCTGCAGGGATTGGTTATGCCTCCATCGTTCTGACGACGCTGGCGGTGATCTTGAGCATGATCGCCGACATTCTCCTGGGCGTGATCTTCATCCAGGAAACCGGCAAACCCGAGCCCGGCAAGATCGAAGTCTGACCCGGACGAACCGGAAAGCGTAAGGTCGGGGGGTAAATCACGACCCATGATGACCGTCCTCCTTGAGTGAACCGGTGGCAACTCCGTGATGCCTCGCGAGAAGGGTCGAGGAATCATCTCACCAGGGTCAGGTCCAATGGTTGAAGAAGACCCGCTCCATGGATGACGACCAAAGGAGGGACGTTCAGTCAGGATTCAGGGCGTGATGGATAACATTGACGACGAAAAACGGCGATAAGGTCAGTGCCATGAAAATTCAATCGATAAGCGACCCTCCCCCACGACGGTTGCCCCCCACCAGGAGGCGCCGGCTCTGTTGGCGATGGCCGCTGGCAGTGTTCCTGTCCCTGACGGCAGGCTTCGCCTTTGGGCAAGCCGGGGCCCGTCAACCCACCTTGAATATTTTTTCCACCCAGATCATCGAAAATCTCAAGGAAACGGGGAATGCCGCGCAGACCCTGGAGAATCAATTGCAGGAGGTCATCGACCGACTTGAACGGCAACAACATCTCTTCAGGGAAAGCAAATGTGAGGGCGCATTCGGAGACCAGGGCTGCAAGCAACTCAGCCGTCAGATGGCGGCAACCTACAAACAGATGCTGACGATCATGGGGGACCGGCTCCCCGACATGGAACACAGCATCATCAATACCCGGGACTCCCTGCAAAAGCGCCTGGCCAAAGAATTTGGCCATCACCGCACCGGACGGGACCTGCAGTATTTGCTCAGGGCAAACCAGCACGATCAACTGCTGGCCCAGCGTACCCGGATCCGGCGCCAGGGGGTTCGTTTGAGTGATCGTTTTCGCCAGTATTTCCAATTGGTCAACCAGGGCTCGGGGGAGTCACTGGCGCTACTGGGCGCCGAAATGTATCTGGACATGGACGAAACGGCCAAACTGATTCAGTTGACCCAACAACAGATCGAACGCTCCAAGCTGATCGTGGATTTGTCGGACAGCTTCGGGACCCTCACCCCGGAGATGAAAAACACGGTTTCCGGGGTCAAGCGGATCATCTTCGGCGAATACGAAGAGGACCATGGTTTCGTACCGGCGGCCATGGAAGGTGACGGCAAATCGCAGATTTTTTGCAGCGAATTCGATCCGGATTGCTGACCAGCATTCGACACTTAATGATTGAGGCGAACCATGAAGCCAGAGAGGATGTCTCCAATCAGGGTTGGGGAATCATTGATAGCGCTGCTGATGGCCATTGGCCTCCAGAGCTGCCAGTCCACCCCTCCTGCCCCTTATGCCTGCACCCTGCCATCGGGCTATAACGTCGCCCAGGCTTTTGCTCATGCCAATCGGGATCTGGCCCATCCCGCCTGTCAATACAATTTCGAGAACTATTTCGACCACCTGCTTACGATTGCCGCCACCAATCCCGGTCAGGACAACCGCCGTCATTTCAGCCAATTCCTTTCCCAGGCCCGCGACAATGACGTCATCGGGCAACTTCAGGCGCAACGCTATTACCAACGCTACTTCACCCCCAACTTCGTGACCCTGGAAGACCAGCACAACAATTGCTCGACCACCTGCCGGAATCAGAACCGGGTGATGAAGGAGCTCAAGAATGAATTGAGGGACAAGCGCCGCGGTCTCCTGGAGGCCGCCGCCGACCGGCAAGCGTACGCACAGGCGGACAAGGAATTCAATGAGTTGCTGACATTGATCGAAGCCACTTGTCTGGCTTGCGTTGCCGGTCCTTAACCGGACCACCGCACGATGACCAGGCGATCGTTGCCACGCCATCCTTTCTGGAGCGGGCTGATGACCGGCATCGTGGCCGCCTTGCTCGCCGTGGCCCTCTTTGTCTGGTTGCAAGGCCTCGACCCTTCTGTCCTTGCGCGGCTCGACCAGGAACGTCTCAGCAAACTCTGGGAATGGATCTATGACAATCTGCGCCTTTCCCTGATCCCCTTCGGCCTGGTTCTGGGGCTCTATTTCTTTCAATTGGGAAAACTGGACAAGCTGCTCACCAACCCTTCCACGACGCCGGACCAGGTCATGCAGGCGGAGAACTGGATCAATGCCAGTATCAGCATGTTCTTCGGGATCGGCGTCATCTGGACTGCCATCGGAATGCGCAGCGCCCTGCTGGCAGGCCTGTCGAACCTCAGTCACGAGACCGTCGCCCGGATCGGGGCATTTGAGATCCTGCACCGGCTGGTGGAAGGAGGGATCCTGCTGGCGCTTTCCACCACTATCGTGGGCGCTGCCGGGGGTTATCTGATGCGTTTGTATAAGATCGTCAGGGTGGGGGCGAGGCAACAGAGCTATTATCGCCAACTGACCCAATCCGAATGGGAGACCTACGGCAGGAAGCTGGAGATGATCGAGTCACACCTGGCCCGCCTGGTCACCTTGATGGATGACAGCGGCCAATCTCCCAACGGAAAACGACCGTGAGCTGGTTCTCGTATCAGGACAAGGGGGGGGACGATCGCGAAATCGATCAACTGCAGGCCGATGTGATGCGTTTCATGGCCATATTGGGACTGATTCTGACCATCATCTTCGCCTTGCTACAGTCGCTGCCCTTCCATTCCAGCGATGTTTCCCCTGCGCGGCCGCAGGTCCCCGAACTGCAGGCCCAGCTAACCCGGTTGAAGGCACAAATCGCAACCGCCAGGGAGCGACTTCGTCGCATCGTGAGCCACATCCAGAAAGCCGACCTGGTTCGGCGGCAGGTCTCTGGCCAAATCGGCGTCCTGACTTCCCAGGAGAAGAAACTTCGCCAGCAATCCAGGCGACTGGACGCCCGGCTCCAGGAAAGCGAAAAAGCACTCGCGGCGTTGCAGGCGGAACTGATGGACAGGCGTTTTTCCTTGCTCACGCTGCAAAACCGAACACGGCAGGAAGAGCAACGATTACACCAGTTGCATGAGCAGCTGGCAAAACTGGAGAAGCTGAACCACCCGCTGAAGCCCGAATCCCCCCCCCGCTCCGCCTCCAGGATCGCAAAGCTTCCCCCCCGGAAGGTGGAACGGCGGCCCGAGTCCGAACGCCATTCCGCCGAACCTCCCCCCAAGCTCGGCTTCAGCCTCAAATTCGCCTCCGAGAAAGCCCTGGACCGGCTGGTTTCCCGGGGCGACGTGCAATTTTTCGTGATCGCACCACCCCAGGCCTGGCAAGTGCAGTTGGGTAGGGCCGGCCTCCACTTCACTGCGAGCCGTCCCCCCAGGGAATTCCATGAAATGGCGGCTGATACGGTGCCCGTCAAATATCGCCGTGGTTTCCAACGCAACCATCCCCCTGCCGCCACACACCTGACTTGGGCCGTCGTCCTCCCGCCCCGGATCAGCCTCCGGGTCAGAGCCGTCATGGCGGGCAAAACAGGTGGCAATATCATCATCCGCTCCGATGCCAGTGTTGCCCTGCAGTAATCCAGGTGTGGCCAAGCCTACGACAGGCCCCCATAGCGATTTTAGTCCCAGGATAAACTGTACCGCCCTGCTCTTACTGCTTCTGCTTCCCTGGCTGGGCGCCGCCGGCGGCGCCATGGCCGCGGATCGCGGCCAACCGCTGGAACAATGGCTCGGAAGCGAGCTCCTCCCCTACCTGGCCGACCGATTCGGACGCCATCCCCGGCTCAAGGGCGAACCCTTCGAAGTCGTGGCCATGAAGGACTTGCAGGTGGTTGGAGAGATGGATGGACTGAGTGATTATTTGAAAAGCCGGATCGTCGATCGTTTGCAATCGGTACCGGGCGCCAATCTGGTCTGGCGCCCGGCCATCAAACCCTGGGTGAACAATGGCAGGTTCATGGACCTGGAATGTCATGCCTTCCCTACCCCCACGATCCAGCTGGGGGTCGAAGTCGAGCCGATGCTCCAGGGATACCTGCGGGTTTCAGTCCAGGCGGTGGACCTGAAAGAAAAAAGCTGGGTCAGGGGGCTGAAAAGGGTCTGGGTGGGCAGGCCCAGCGCCGCCGAAAGAAGCCTGCTGAGACAAAAAGCCTTCGACATCCATCTGCTTGGCACCCGTTCACTGCCCTTTCGCAGTGATCAATCGGATCTGATGTCACTTTTTCTGGCCCGACAACTGGGGTGCATGCTCCAGGATCTGGGACAAAAGCATCAACGAATCCTGGTCCAGGAAGTCCCCCCCGGACTGGCGCCTTTTTTCACCACGACCTTCGATCTGGTCCAACTCAGGCTGGGGCGGTTTCGGGAAATACAGATGGCGTCAACAAACAACGCGGCGGACAAAGTGCTTTTCATCTCGGTCCACAGGATCAACGGGAATCTGCACTATGTCTGGATCGGCCTGCGGGATGTCAAGCATCTTGGGGAAAGCGGCGAACTCGCTGCAGAGGCCTACGTCCGTTTGCAGGAGGGTCGAGCCCCAAGCCGGGCGGGCAGGGCCGAGCCCCTGATCGCCCGCTTCGAATTGATCACCCCCTCGGTCGACCCGCGTTGCCGGGCGGTCGACCCCTGGTCGGATGGAATCAGCATTCTTGCCAGCGGCGAGCGCCTGATGAATGGCGATTGTTTCGCCATCCGTTATCAGGCAAGACGACCTTCCTGGTTGTTCCTGTTCGCCGAAATGAGCAACGGGAATCTCTACCGGCTCTTTCCGGACCGCTGTGATGCCCTGGAAATGCGAAGCATCGTCAAGGGCAATTGGGTCCAGTCGGGACAAACCCTCCACATCCCCTTGCAGGGTGGGCACAAAGGACATTTTTCCCTGGACATGAATCCAGGCATAGAGCGTCTGTACGCGGTGGCGGTCGCCAATCACGGAATGGCACTCACCTTGCTGGGCCGGCTTGGAATTCCGGGGGATCTGTGCGGTCCTCTGCAAAAAGGATCACTATCGAAAGACCTGGGACAGGCTCTGGATCCGTTGGCAAGAGAAGGAGAAATAGCCTGGCAGGTTCGTACCATCGTGCATGTGGCCCGTTAGCCCCGGCTAGATTTTCAATCCCAGACGGGCCAGCCTGGCGCGGTTCCGCCTGAGTTCTTCTGGGGAACCATACACCAAAACCACTTCATACCGCCCCAACCCTTTGTCGAACCAGTCGACCCGGCCCTCCGGCAGGCTCTTCTGGAGAAAATCCCGGAAGGCCCGGGCACGGAAAGGGCGGTTGAAGATCATCAGGGTTCGTTTCTTGAAACGGGCGTAACGGCTCCCTTTCTTGCCTTTCCAGGTCGCCGGGAGATGCTTACCGAGCACGTACTGGAGATGATCATAGATATAGGCGCTGTACCACTGGGCCCCTTTGGGCAGGACGGACGCCGGGGAACCGGAACGGATCCTGCCAGGCCCGTAATTATAGGCGGCCAGGGCCAGATGATAATTGCCCTGGTAACGATCCAGGAGTTTGCGCAGATAACGGGCCCCCGCCCGGATGTTGAGGCAGGGCTCGAACAGGTCCGAACGCCGCCGGATCCCCAGTTCCCGTGCCGTATCGGGCCACAGGATCTGCATCATCCCCACCGCATTGGCCTTGGAGACCGCGCGGGGATTGAAATCAGACTCACCTCGCGCCAGGGCCAGCAGCAGCGTCAGCGGTATCCGCTGCTGACGCGCAGCTTCCCGGAAGCAGTCGATGTGGCTGAACTGGAACACCGGAGATGCGCTGCTTTGGGTGGTTTTGTAGTCATGCCACGCCTGATTCAGGTCAGCCACTTCCACCCGTGGAACCGCCATGCAGCGCATGGCCATACCAAGCAATAGCAACAGGAACAGAAAAGGGAGACCCGGCATGGTTTGACCTGCAGACTGGGTGATGTCGCCAGTGTGCCGGGGCCGGAATGAACCGCGGCTGAACTGCGAAGATGAATCTCTTTTCATGGTCCAGGGTCGGGCGACTCGAGTTTCAATCCCAGCTCACCTTCGATCAGTCTCGCATTGGCAATTTTTTCCCCCTCATCGCCATAGGAAAATACAACCTCATACAGGCCCGGCCTGAGCTGCCGGGGCTTCACTTCCAGTCCGGTCTTTTCGGCAATGTTGCGGGCAAAACCCTGGGCGGAACCGAGGGTAGAAAAAGGTTTCCAGAAAGGCTGCCATTTTTTTCCCCCAACGGGGGTGGGAAACGGGCCCCCCTGGGCATCCGAAGAGGACCCGGAAGCTCGAGGTGATGGTGTCTGTTGAGACAGCGGGTGCGGAGAAAAGGTGGCCGTTTGCTGGTTTTCGCTCTCAAACGTCAGTTTTCCACCCTCTTGCCTTCCACCACTGGCCGAGTTCCCGTCAGATAATGCAACGTGATCAGGGGGTGGCCTTTCCTTGTCATCCCCCTCTTCAACACCGGGCACACGTCTGTCACCTCCCAATGGCGCAGCAGGTGGCAGGAGGACGGCCCGCCGGGCCTGCCCGGACGGTTTGTTCCAGGCTGCCATCCAGGACGAAAGATTCACATCGAAAGGGAAAAACAGACGAATCAGCCCGAGAATGAGCAAAACACCAAGGATGAATCCGAGCAGACGCATGATGACTCTTCAACCTCCTGGTTGCCGGTGACGAATGATCCAGAAAGTTGGACCTCACAAATGCATGGAAGTTGTTCCCTCCTCAGGCCGAGGTTCTCATGGGTCCGTAGCGTAAACAAGCCGTTTGCCAGCGACAAAGTGTCTGAGTAACAGGACCACGTTGTTCAAACACATATAAAGGCAACCTGCCTGAAGCAACTTTGCTGTTCAAGCAGGGTCTCAATCAGTGATAGTCCATGAATGGCTGCAGCGGGTGGTAATATTTGGAACCGCCTGCGGGCATTGGGGGAAGGAGGGCTCCCCCGGCGCAGCAAATAACACGAGCACCGGCTTGAAGCCAAGGTGCCAGGAGGGGATATACCCATGGCAGTCGATCACCCTTTCCATCGCCGTGGACGATGGAGATTCGTCCCGGCCATCGTCTTTCTCGGCCTGGCCCAGGCGCCAGGCTATGGCAACGAACTCTTGACCTCACCGGGAGTGAGTGTGGTTACCCCGCACATCCCAAGCCTCGACGCTCAGGTGATAAACGCCGAAAAGGTGTATTCCCAAGGGCACCAAAAAGCGGCCTTGCAGGCATGGCGGAATGTCCTGGGGATCGATCCGAGCCATCGCCGGGCCCTCTATGACCTTGCCACGGCCCACATGAACGCCCATCGTTATATCGAGGCAGAAACGAGCTATGAACGCCTGATCCGGGTGGACGCCCCCGGCAGGCTCTATCCCCAGGCCTGGTTCCTGGCCGCCCTGGCTCACCTGCGGCAATACCAGACCCTCACGGCCGTTCATGAGGACTATCTGATTCGTTATCTCAAAAGCGGGGACCCGGCCTATCTCGACCCGGCCCGTCGACTGCTGCAGATCGCCCGTGACAAAACCTTCACCCTGCCGCTGGACGAAGCGTTGGAAAACAAGCTGTTGCAAAGCCTCGCCGGCAGCGGGCAATCCATCATCCATTTTTGGGCAGATTGGTGTCACCCCTGCCGCAAGGAGTTGAGCGCTTTGTTCGAGTTCAGCAGGGCACACCCGGAGGTAACGACAGTGATCGTGGCGGAGGAAAGTGACAAAGACCGGGTCGACAGACAGCTGAACGAGCTTTTCGCCCCGTTCAAGGAAAAGTCTGTGGACAATCTGGTGTTCATCTTCGACGCCAGGCGCGATCTGTGGCGTCGCTTCGTGCCGCCGCAGGAGCGCTCTCTGTTGACTGTGCCAAGAACGGTGTTTCTCGAAGGGCTGACCCGGGTCGGTTACGTGGCCAGTGCCCTGGACTGGAAGCAGATGGACCCGGCAACGACATGGAGCCGGGAAAGATGATCGGCCCGGTCTGGAAGAAACAGGGGATCATGGGGTTGATACTGCTGTGCTGGTTCGCCGACGGCTGGGGCACACCGACCCGGCATCAGGGCATCAAGCTGGATCAGGAAGTCTTGGAGTTGATCAGCAGGCCCGAAATCAAGCTGGTTCCCGAGCAGGTCAAAATTTTCAGGGAATGCCAGGACGAAAGAGCGGGGATATTTTTCTTTGTGACCCCCATCCTCTCCTATCTGCAATCGGAATCCTTCGGAAACGCCGGAACGCGTTTTTTCGACCCCCAACAGTTCGATCAGGCGATCCGTCTCAAGCTCAAGAAGGAGGGCGTGCCTCTCAAGATGTTCTGCGCCCATATCGTTGCTGAATACGGCAAGGTGCAGAGCGGCGAATACACCTACCAGGATCTGCTCAATCACATACTCGAATGCCAGAAAATCTGCGGGCCCGCCCTCAGCGCCATGGCTTCCGTCTATATGTACAATTCCGCCCGCTATTTTCATGGCCTGATCCGGTTCAACTACAACGAAGCCGCGCTCCGTCAGGAATTTACCGGTGACCAATCCCAGGGATTTCTCCCCATCGACAATCACAGCGTGCTCGAACAAACCTATCAAAAGTGGGTGGAATCGGGACGCACCTGGCGCATCGGCCTGGATGCCAGGGCCTCGCTGCCTGGCCCAGCGATCTACAACAACGAACTTTCTCGCCGGCGCTTGCGGGCGGTGGAACGGTGGTTCATCGAGACCCGGGACGTGCCGGCTTCGTTGATCGATCGCAAGTGGCTGGGGAACTTCGGCCCCCACATCGACGAGGCGGTGGCCAGGCTCTACAAGCTCGAAGGGCTATACCATCTATATCAAAACAACGATCAGGCGGAAAAAACCCGGGTCGATGGGCAGGATATCTATTTTGGCCCGAATCAGAGCGTGGCCATCTTCCTCTATAAGGACGTGGACATCCATATCGATGTCGATCCGGCGCAGTATGAGCAGCCGGCGCAATAACCTTCAGGGGACTTCCCGCAACAAACGAAAACCGATGTGAGGGCCGCTCTTTTCCGCCGGCCAGGCACTCCGGTTGGATGAGCGCAGGGAGGAGGGCGGACTGGCCCAACTGCCCCCGCGGATTCGGGGCCCCACATCCAGAGGATCCCAATCGCGGACCCATTCCCAGACATTGCCATGGATGTCGTAAAGGCCCCATGGGTTGGGTTTTTTCCTGCCAACGCGATGGGCACGGCGGACATCGCCCGAATTGCCGGCAAACCAGGCAAACTCCCCCAGTCTCCCCGCCTTCCCGGCAAAACTATACTCGCTCCGGGTCCCCGCACGGGCGGCATATTCCCATTCCGCCTCCGTGGGCAAACGGTAACAGTCACAGTGTTCCCGCTGATTCAAACGGCGGATGAAATGACGGACGTGGTACCAATCGATGTAGACAGCCGGATAATCTTCTCTCTCGATGACATGGGGCCGTCCCTTCCATGGCCGGGTTTTCATGAGCTTCAACCATTCCCCCTGGGTCGTCTCATATTTGGCGAGATAAAACGGCCGCTCGATGCGTTTCTGAATGGGGGGGGTTTCATCCGGGTCACCCTGCCGCGAACCCATGAGAAACCTGCCGGCGGGGATCCGCACAAACACGGTTCCAAGGCTGTTGGTCAAATTTGCCGGGGCTCGCCCGGACACTCGTGCCTGGCCCGGCACGTAAAAACCGGCCCGGGCTTCCTGCAGCACAGGTACGGTTTCCCATGGACTCAGGGCACCCACGATCATGGGAACCAGAATCAAATGGATAAGCCGGGGGAACTTGATTGGCATGGTCCTGTGACGGGTGATTTCATTCTTCGACCTTCCCGCCCAGTCTTGATTCCCAAATCACCGTGAAAGCTTCAAAGGAGGGCGGTTCAGGGGCTTCGTTCCCCGGGACACCGTGAATCCTTTCTTGCTACGCAGTCCTGCTGCGCAAGAAAGCCCTGCCCGAACCTCCCTGTTCGGGCGCTCGTCACGCCTTGGCGTGACTGCGAAAGTTCACTGGACTTTAGTTCCGGCTCGTCCCTGGAGGCTCGGAAACGGCCGTCAAGGCCGTTTACGCCCTCGAATCGAACCCCCTGACCCGGCGGACCCTGCATCTTGCGGGGTTTAGACTAGAGCTTCATGAAAGTAACCGTTAAAGACCTGACCCCTTTTGCATGAAAGTAACCGTTAAAGACCTGACCCCTTTTGTGCTTTTGTTTGACCCCTTTTGTTGTGTGACCCCATTTGCCTGGAGGCCCAAGGGGCTGAACCGTCCTGATTCCCCCTTCTGGTTACCCGGAAACCGTCACAGGCTTCCGAGACGCTGCAACGCCTGCTGGAGGTTCTCCATACTGGTGGCAATGGAGATCCGGGCATGTCCCGGCGCCCCAAAGGCGGTCCCCGGCACCAGGGCCACACCGGCATTTTCGATCAGGAACTCGGCCAGTTCCAGATCGTCTTTGAGCCCCAGTTTTGCCGCCATACCGGACACATCGGGAAACAGATAGAACGCGCCATCGGCGGGCAGACACGAGATCCCCTCGATACCATTGAGCCCTTCCACCATGAAATCGTGGCGCTGCCTGAAGGCCTGGACCATTGCCTTAACGCACCCCTGATCCCCTTCCAGCGCCGCCCGGGCCGCAGCCTGCGAGATCGAGGCAGGATTGGAGGTACTCTGGGACTGGATCTTCTTCATCGCCGCAATCACCGCTTTCGGTCCCGCGGCATAACCGATCCGCCACCCGGTCATGGAATAGGCCTTGGAGACCCCGTTGAGCACCAGAGTACGGTCGTAGAGTTCGGGACAGACGTTGAGGATATTGGCAAAGCTTCCCTCCTCCCACACGATGTGTTCGTACATGTCGTCACTGGCGATCACGATCCGCGGATGCTTCTTCAGCACTTCCCCCAGCGCAGCCAGTTCGTCGCGGGTGTAAATCTTGCCGGTGGGATTGGAGGGGCTGTTGAGAACGAACAGTTTGGTGCGTGGAGTGATCGCCGCTTCCAGTTGCTCCGGGGAGAGCTTGAACTGCTGATCCTGCCCCGCCTCCACGATCACCGGCTGGCCCCCGGCAAGCAATCCCATGTCGGGATAGGAGACCCAATAGGGAGCCGGAACGATCACTTCGTCGCCATCGTCCAGGAGGGCCTGGGCCAGATTGTAGAAACTTTGTTTGCCGCCGCAGGAGACCAGGACCTGGTCGGGCTGGTATTCCAGACCGTTGTCGCGGCGGAACTTCTCCACCACTGCCTGTTTCAAAGCAGGAATGCCATCGACCGGGGTGTACTTGGTCAGCCCCGCGTTGATAGCCTCGATGGCCGCCTGTTTGATATGATCAGGGGTATCGAAATCGGGCTCACCGGCGCCCAGACCAATGACGTCTTTGCCTGCCGCCCGCATGGCAGCGGCTCTGGCAGTGACCGCCAGAGTGGGGGAAGGTTGGATCCGGTTGACCCGTTGGGAAAGAGTGATCGTCATGGAAACTGCCTACTGTCTGCAAGAGAGTTCGAGATTATGAAGTCCACTGGAGGAATCAGTTCACGGCGTGCTCTCTACAAAAAAGCGCTGGACGCTGCCCGCGCCAAAGAAAACCCGGCCGCTGAAGACATGATAACCGAAGGACGGCGCACGCTGAATCCTTCCACGGCGAAAAAATTCCACCTCCACAGCGACTTCGAACCCGCTGGCGATCAGCCCACTGCGATCCGCGAGCTGATCTCCGGACTGGGCAACGGAGAACTTCACCAGACCTTGCTCGGGGTGACCGGTTCCGGCAAGACCTTCACCATGGCCCAGGTGATCGAACGGATGCAGCGCCCGGCCATGATCCTGGCTCCCAACAAGACGCTGGCGGCGCAATTGTACGGGGAGATGAAATCCTTCTTTCCCGAGAACGCGGTGGAGTATTTCGTTTCCTATTACGACTACTACCAACCGGAAGCCTACATGCCGGCTTCCGATACCTATATCGAGAAGGATGCCTCCCTCAACGAACACATCGAGCAGATGCGCCTGTCGGCCACCAAGGCGCTGCTGGAACGGCGGGACGTGGTGATCGTGGCCACCGTGTCCTCCATCTACGGCCTGGGCGAGCCGGCCTCCTATTTCGAGATGGTCCTGCATCTGGTTCGCGGCGACCTGATCGATCAGCGCAAGATGCTCCGCCGCCTCGCCGAGTTGCAGTACACCCGCAACGACACTGAACTTCGCCGCGCCACCTTCCGGGTCCGGGGCGACGTCATCGACATCTACCCCGCCGAGTCGGAGCGCGAGGCCCTGCGGGTGGAGTTGTTCGACGACGAAATCGAACGGATGAGCCTGTTCGACCCCCTCACCGGCGAGATCATCAGTCCGGTGGCCCGTTACACCGTTTATCCCAAGACCCATTACGTCACTCCGCGCCAGACCCTCCTCCAGGCGGTCGACGCGATCAAGGAGGAGCTGCGCGAGCGCCTCGAGATGCTGCGCAAGGACAACAAACTGGTGGAAGCCCAGCGGCTCGAACAGCGCACCCGCTTCGATCTGGAGATGATCCTGGAAGTGGGTTATTGCAGCGGAATCGAGAACTATTCCCGCTATCTCTCGGGCCGGACGGCGGGCGAACCACCTCCCACCCTGTTCGACTATCTGGCCGACGATGCCATCCTGTTCATCGACGAGAGCCATGTCACGGTGCCGCAGATCCGCGCCATGTACCGGGGCGACCGCTCGCGCAAGGAAACCCTGGTGCAATACGGCTTCCGCCTGCCCTCCGCCCTCGACAACCGTCCCCTCACCTTCGAGGAATTCGAGGCCCGGGCGCCGCAGCGAATCTATGTCTCCGCCACCCCCGGCCCTTACGAGCGGGAACACTCCAGCAGTGTGATCGAACAAGTGGTTCGGCCCACAGGCCTGGTGGACCCGGAAGTGGAGGTCCGGCCGGCGCTGACCCAGGTGGACGACCTGCTGTCGGAAATCAACCTCCGGGCGGCCCAAAATGAACGGGTGCTGGTCACCACTCTGACCAAGCGGATGGCCGAGGATTTGACCGATTACCTCATGGACCATGGGGTGAGGGTCCGCTACCTGCACTCCGACATCGACACCGTGGAACGGGTGGAGATCATCCAGGACCTGCGCAAGGGGGTGTTCGACGTGCTGGTGGGCATCAATCTGCTCAGGGAAGGGCTGGACATGCCCGAAGTCTCCCTGGTGGCGATCCTCGACGCCGACAAGGAAGGGTTCCTGCGCTCCACCGTCTCCCTGATTCAGACCATCGGCCGCGCCGCCCGCAATATCAAAGGCAAGGCCCTTCTTTATGCGGATGTCGTCACCCAGTCGATGCGTCAGGCCATCGATGAAACCGAACGCCGCCGTAACAAACAGATCGCCTACAACGAACGACATGGCATCACGCCTCGCAGCACCACCCGCTCGCTGGATGACATCCTGGAATTGCCGGTCCCGGGAGCGGGATCTCGCAAACCCAGAGCCGTCGCAGAGGAGAAAGGCAAGTACGCCGCCCAACTCAAATCCCCCAAGGACGCAGCGAAACTGATCAAACAACTGGAAGAACGCATGTATACTCATGCCCGGGAGCTGGAATTCGAACAAGCGGCCAGGATCAGGGACGAGATCACCGCCATCAAGCGCCAATTCTCCTTTTAGCCCGCTGCACGGGAAGAGTGACGTGACGCTCAGTTCCGCTATACTTTTGAAAAATCACTCAACCACTTTGACACCAACCCATGGACAAAAACATCCGCTGGCACCATGCCACCGTCACCCGCCTGGACCGGGAGAAGCTCAACGGTCACCGGAGTTTCATCCTCTGGTTCACCGGCCTTTCCGGCGCCGGTAAATCCACCCTCGCCCACCGCCTGGAAGAGCTCCTCTACCTGCGGGGCTGCCGAACTTATGTGTTTGACGGTGACAACGTCCGCCACGGACTTTGTTCCGATCTGGGATTCGGTCCCGAAGACCGGCACGAAAACATCCGCCGCATCGGGGAGATGAGCAAGCTTTTCATCGATGCCGGGGTCATCGCCCTGACCGCCTTCATCTCCCCCTTCAGAAAGGACAGGGATGTGGTCAGAGCACTGGTGGACGATGGCGATTTCATCGAAATCTATTGCAACACCCCCCTGGAAATCTGCGAACAGCGCGACATCAAGGGGCTCTATCAAAAGGCCCGACGGGGAGAGATCAAGGACTTCACCGGTATTTCCTCCCCCTACGAGCCACCGGAAAACCCGGAAATCGTCGTCAACACCGGCACCGACCCGCTCGATGTCTGTGCCAAGCAGATCCTCGACTATCTGGAACGAAACGACAAGATTTCCCTCATCCCTTCTACCGAACAACGCTGGGAGCGCATCCGTGAAAATTAAGAAGGCTGTCTTTCCTGTCGCTGGCCTGGGGACCCGGTTTCTTCCCGCCACCAAGGCCAGGTGGGATCCTCTAGAGTCGACCTGCAGGCATGCAAGCTTGAGTATTCTATAGTCTCACCT
>AMFO01002359.1_pt1 | contig 34719 bp, 26 predicted proteins | sample 552608 | NCBI WGS metagenome assembly AMFO01 (sample SAMN01893955, study PRJNA167987) | microbial mat metagenome | biome: hydrothermal vent | place: USA: Loihi, Hawai'I | collected 2003-05-01
CTTCGCTATTACGCCAGCTGGCGAAAGGGGGATGTGCTGCAAGGCGATTAAGTTGGGTAACGCCAGGGTTTTCCCAGTCACGACGTTGTAAAACGACGGCCAGTGAATTGTAATACGACTCACTATAGGGCGAATTCGAGCTCGGTACCCGGGGATCCCACACGACGCCGCGCACAAAGGTGGCGCGAGGCATGGGCGCGATTTGATTGAGCCCCACCATGTCAAACACGACATAGCCGTGGAGTGCACCCTGGAACATCCGGGCCGCGATTTCAGCATCGCAGGGGCGGAGGCGGCCCAGCGCGATCTCACCGTCCAAGAAGGCGATGATGAGCCGCATGACGCGCAGCGGCGGGGGATCTTTAAAGCGACGCAGGAGATCGCGAGGGTCCATGCCGCGCGTGCAGGCGTTGATCATCATGATTCGAGGCACGATCACCTGAAAAAAGTCGATGAGGCGCTCGGCGATCGCGGCCAACGGCTCGGCGACATCCGATCCCGTCCCGACATAATCCGACGGGTTTAGGTTGGGGACACGATGCGCGCCGAGCGCCTGCAGAAAGAGCTCGTCCTTGCTCCCGAAGCGCTTAAAAAGGGTGCCCTCGCTGACCCCGGCCGCTTTTGCGATCTGGGCGCTGGGGACCGACGGCCCGCGCTCCAGGATGAGGCGGCTCGCCGCGTCGAGAATCTGCTGGTTGGTGATCTTCGTTGGCCTTGCCATAAGTGAGTAATTACTCATTAACAAGTGGGCGTCAAGCCAAAATCGTCTCGGGGGACACACGCCAGGTTGCGCCAGGGGATGCACGGACAGCCAGGGACGGACCCACGGCCTTGGAAAAAAGCGACCCTGGAGCCCCAAGTAACTGGCTCATAACCGCCAGCAAGCGGGATCGGGCCGCCTGACCGACAGCAAACACCTTGCCGGAGCCGGAGCGCTCCCCTATATATAGCCCGCCTTGCTCCCCGGAGGGATTTCGATGGCGTTTGGTTGGCTGAAAAAGATTGTCCCGTCCAAGAATGATCGCGAGCTGAAGAAGATGCAGCCGCGGGTTGAGCAGATCGCCGCTCTTGAGCCGGCGATGGAGAAGCTCACCGACGCACAGCTCGTGGCCAAGACCGGCGAGTTTAAGCAGAAGTTGGACAACGGCGCCTCGCTCGAAGACCTGCTCCCGGAGGCCTTTGCGGTGGTCCGCGAGACCGGTAAGCGGGTCATGGGCATGCGCCACTACGACGTGCAGATGGTTGGGGGCATTGTCCTTCACAACGGCACCATTGCGGAGATGAAAACCGGTGAGGGCAAGACGCTGGTCGCAACCCTCCCGCTGTATCTCCATGGGCTGGAGGGCAAGGGCTCCCACCTGGTCACCGTCAACGACTACCTCGCCAGTCGTGATGCGGAGTGGATGGGGCAAATCTACCGCTTCTTAGGGTTGTCGGTCGGCACCATTGTGGCCGATATGCCAGACCACGAGCGCAAAGCGGCCTACGGGGCCGATATCACCTACGGGACCAACAACGAGTTTGGCTTCGACTACCTCCGGGACAACATGAAGTTCCGCTACGAGGAGTATGTGCACCGCTACTTCGATCCACCCAAGGATGTGAAGACCGAGGCCGAGCGGAACAAGATCCTGAACTTTGCCATTGTCGACGAGGTCGACTCGGTTCTGATCGACGAGGCGCGGACGCCGCTGATCATCTCGGGGCCGTCGGATGCGTCCAGTGACCTCTACCATCGCATCAACGGAATTATCCCGTTCTTGCGCTTGGACGAGGACTTCCTGGTCGACGAAAAGGCCCACTCGGTCACACTCACCGAGTCGGGCGTCGACAAGATCGAGGAACGGCTGGGGGTGGGCAACCTCTACGACTCCGACAACATCCAACTTCAGCACCATGTTAATCAGGCGCTGAAGGCCCACTATCTGTACAAGCGCGACGTCAGCTATCTGGTCGAAAACGGCAAGATCATCATTGTCGACGAGTTCACGGGCCGCAAGATGGCGGGCCGGCGCTGGTCGGATGGGCTGCACCAGGCGGTGGAAGCCAAAGAGGGGGTCCGGGTCGAGCGCGAAAACCAGACCCTGGCCACCATCACCTTCCAGAACTTCTTTCGGATGTACCGGACGCTGTCTGGCATGACCGGTACCGCATTCACCGAGGCCGAGGAGTTTGCGAGCATCTACAACCTGGATGTGATGGTGATCCCCACCAACCGACCGATCGCGCGGGCGGATCACAACGACCTGATCTTCAAAAACGAGCGCGAGAAACTCAATGCGGTCGCGATGGATATCATGGAGGCGCACCACCGTGGGCAGCCGGTCTTGGTGGGTACCGCGAGTGTCGAAAATTCGGAGAAGATCGCCAAGGTCCTAAAAACACACGATGTCGGGTTTAGTGTCCTCAACGCTAAACACCACGGCCACGAGGCGGATATTGTGGCGCAGGCCGGGCGAAAGGGCTCGGTGACCATTGCGACCAACATGGCGGGGCGCGGGACCGATATCCAGCTCGGTGGCAACCCGGAGCTCTTGGCCGAGCACGGCGCCAACGGCGAAGAGAGCGGCGAAGAATACGAACGCCTGCTTGAGCACTGGAAAGAGAAGTGCGCCGCTGAGAAACACGAGGTGATCGACGCGGGCGGGCTCCATATTATTGGCACCGAGCGACACGAGTCGCGGCGGATCGACAATCAGCTCCGTGGACGGGCGGGGCGTCAGGGCGATCCCGGGAGCTCGCGCTTCTACCTCTGTTTGGAGGACGACCTGCTGCGCATCTTTGGCGGCGAGCGGATCGGCAAGTTCATGGAGATGCTGAAAGTCCCCGATGACGAGCCGATCGAACACAAGATGGTCTCCAAGGCCGTCGAAAACGCCCAGACCAAGGTTGAGGCGCAGAACTTCGACATCCGGAAGAACGTCCTCGAATACGACGATGTGATGAACCTCCAGCGGCGCACGATCTACACCTTGCGCCGAAACGTCCTGGAGGGATCACAAACCCACGATCTGATCCTGAAAGCGATCGGCGACGTAGCCCACTCGATTGTCGATCAGCACTGCCCCGAGAGCACCCACCCGGAAAACTGGGACCTCGACGCCATGAAGGTCGAGCTGCAGAGTGTGTTCCGGGAGCCGGTCACGCTGGACGGGGTGTCGCAGGACGAGTTCGACGTGCTGTTTGGCGCCATCGAAAAGCAGCTTATCGCGCTGTACGAGAGTCGGGAGCAGCGGATTCTGCAGATTATTGCCATGGAACACGAAGGCGAGGACGACGCCGACGAGCGGGCCATGGAGCAGTGGCGCTTCTTTGAGCGAGAGCAGTATCTGCGGGCACTCGATCAGCTCTGGAAAGCGCACTTGGTGCAAATGGACCACCTGCGAACCGGCGTGCACCTCAACGCCTACGCTCAGAAAGATCCCAAGCTCATCTACAAAAAGGAGGGCTATGAGATTTTCATGGACCTCCTGACGCGGATCAGTCGGGAGATGGCGCGACGTCTCTTCTACGTGGAGGTGCGCAGCGAGGCGGAGATCGAGCGCCTGCGGCAGCGGCGGGAGCAGGAAGCGATCGAGGGCCGAGGGGCCCAGTCCGAAGGCGGCGCGGGCGGCGAAAGCGCCGAGCCAGCGGCCAGAAAGCAGGTGACGGTCAAGCGCGATCGGCCAAAAATTGGCCGGAACGACCCGTGTTATTGCGGGTCTGGAAAGAAGTACAAAAAATGCCACCTGCCTAAAGACGAGGCCGCTATCGGCGCCTGAGCGAAGCCCTCGGATCACGTCGGATCATGGCTGCGAGCGCCAACCGCGACGGTACCTAGGCCTCAGCGGCGCTGGGCTGTTAGACTCCCGCGATGCAAGAAAACCTGTCGGAAGCCCATGCGGCGTTAATCAAGACTTTTTACGGCGCCTTTGCCGCACGAGACGCGGCAAAAATGGCGACCTGTTATGCGCCGGATTGTGTTTTTTCGGACCCGGTCTTTCGTGACCTCAAGGGGGACGAGGTGACCGGCATGTGGCACATGCTCATTGAGCGCGGGGGCGACTTGGCTGTGGTTTTTTCGGATATCCAGGGCGACGAGAGCGGCGGCTCGGCACACTGGGACGCAACCTACACCTTCTCGGTCACCGGCCGAAAGGTGCTCAATCGGATCGACGCGCGGTTTGAAATCCGAGACGGGAAGATCGTGCGACACGAAGATCAATTTGACCTGTGGGCGTGGACCAAAATGGCACTCGGCCCGGTCGGCTGGCTGTTGGGATGGTCGCCGCTCGTGCAGGCACCGCTGCGACGACGCGCCAAAGGCGATCTGCTCAAGTATGTGGCCAAGCGGCGCCAGAAGACCGAGGCTTAGCCGGACAGAGGCTTAGCCGGACAGAGGCTTAGCCGGACAGAGGCTTAGCCGGACAGAGGCTTAGCCGGACAGAGGCTTAGCCGGACAGAGGCTTAGCCGGACAGAGGCTTAGCCGGACAGAGGCTTAGCCGGATGGAGGCTTAGCCGGATGGAGGCTTAGCCGGATGGAGGCTTAGCCGGACAGAGGTTTGGCCCGAGAGACGGCAGGACGAGGGCCCCGAGACCAGACAGCACGACCCAAACAGCACAAACGAGAGGAGTTTGACGTGGGCTTTGAGTGGTTTAACGAAATCGATCAGGTGGTTTACGGCTTTGAGGGCACCGTGGAGCAGGTCGCGGGCGCCAAGATGATTGGGATGGCCCCGTCGGCGGGCGACGAGGCGCGGAGCATCCTGCGACGGCGGGCCGGGGAAGACGGATCCCCGCGAAAAATGCTGGAGGATGTCGCAAAGCTGACTCGGGGCGCCGTGGAGGCGACCACCGAGGCGCTGGCCGGCGCGGCGGTGGAGGCGGCCATGGCACGAGGGAGCCGACACGTGACCCGCGAGGACGTTCAAACCGCGCTGGCTGACGCCAGTTACCCGTGGGTTAAGAGATAGCGGGGTCAAGAGAGAGCGGGGTCAAGAGAGAGCGGGGCTAAGAGAGAGCGGGGCTAAGAGAGAGCGCGCGAGCAGGCGCAGGGGGAGATCATGAGCCGAAAAAAGTACATCGGAGACCTGACGGTGGGGCGGTGTTTTGCCTACGACCCAGACGGACCGGCCTGGGACGAAAACGCCAGCGCGTTGACGGGTGCCCGGACGGTGATGACGCCAGGCCAGGTGTGGAAAGTGGTCACGCCAGGCGAGCCCATGATCGTTGAAAATGCGCGGGGTGAGGCGGGCGAGTTTCCGGCCAATCTGCTGGCGGCGGAGGTCCCGCGCGGGGGCTTCGACCGATTGGTGGAGCGATTAGCTGATCCGAACGATCCGTTGGAGGGATAGACCGACGAGTCAGGCCGACGAGTTTTTGTGAGCCATCGGCGGCGCGCGTAGATCGAATGCGCGGGCTGACCGTTGGACGGGGGCGAACCACCGAGGAAGCCCCATGAACCCACAGAAAGCCCTCCCCACCGCTCGATTGACGGTGACCACCCTGCTGGCGACCGCCCTGCTGCTGACCCCGCTGGCCGGCTGCGGTGGCCTTCAAAGTTACGTGGAGTCCGAAGACGCGGCGCTCGGGCGAGTGGTCGTCTATCGCAACGGGATCGCCTATTTTGAGCGGAAGGCCGAAGTGGATGGGGACCGGTTGGTGATGCGGGTTCCCCGAGATCGCGTGGACGACTTCCTCAAGTCACTGACGGTGGCCGACGCCATCACCGGGCACCCCTACCCGGTGTCCTTTCCCACCCGCGCCGCCACGCGCGACGGCAACGTGGACATGGTGATCCAGCTTCCCAAAAAGGGCTCGTGGAAGCTGGTCTTGAGCTACATCACCGACGCCCCCGCCTGGAAGCCGAGTTACCGGCTGATGGTGGGCAACGATGGCACGGTGGATGTCCAGGGATGGGCAATTGTGGACAATACGTCGGGTGAAGACTGGAAAAGTGTCCGGCTGGGGGTTGGATCCAGCTCAGCGCTGAGTTTCCGGTACGATTTGCGGACAGTGCGCACTGTGCACCGTGAAACCTTGCACCAAAACCAGCGCTTTGCAGCGGCGCCGCCCATGGGCGGGTCCAGCCACCGGGTAGGCACGACCCACGATCAGCGGGTGATCGGCTCGTTGGCGGACCGGGAGATCCCGCGCCCGGCGGATCACCCGGACCGTGCGACGGTGGTCGCGACGGCGGAGGCCCGGCCGATGCCGGTCCGGATGGACGACATGGTGGTCTCGCGGACCTCATCCAACCGTAAGCGTCGGCCCCGAGTTGCGCGAGTGCGGCGGCGGGGGGCGTCCAAAACCAAAGCCCCAATAGTGCTGGGCCAACAACAGGTCGCGAGACCGCAAGCGGCCAAGAGACCCCCGCAGAAGCACACTTACGGCAACGAGCGACGGGTCAAGGAGCTGGCCGCGCAGCTCCAAAATGACAAGTCGGTGGTAGTTATTGAGGGCTTTGCCAAACGAGGTGAGCGCGAGGCGGAGCGGCGCGGACTCGACCGAGCCAATCTGCTGCGAAACCGCCTGATCAAAGAAGGGGTGGCGCCCGCCCAGCTTCGTGTGAAAAGCCGCGGCTATGTGTCGGGCGCAAAAGCCGGCGTTCGATTGGTGGCGGAGGAGGGGGACTCCAGCCAAACGGCGGGGGGCAAGGACAACGTCAACGGGGACGGCGCGCCGGTGGGTGAGAGCCACTTTGAGTCGCAAAATACAATCACCGTCAAACAGGGCACCAGCGCGATGGTCTCGATCTTGGACGGCAAGGCCAAGGGCGAGGTGGTGTACCTCTACGACGCCGAGGCCGAGCGCGGGAACGCCCGCTTTGCATTTAAGGCCGTGCGATTTATCAACCCGACCGACTCCACGCTGGAGCCAGGGCCGGTCACTGTGTATGGGCAAGACCGTTTCATTGGCGAAGGGCTCTCGACGCCCATCCCGCCGCGCGCGACCGCCTTTGTGCCCTTTGCGCTCGACCGCCAGGTGGTGGTGGAAACTGAGGGCTCGACCGGCGACCAGATCTCGCGGCTGGTGTCACTGAGCCGCGGGGTGTTGACGGCAGAGGTGCAACACCATCGGAAAAAGCGTCTTACGGTGACCAATCGCTCGGCAGTGCCGGTGCGAGTCTTTGTCCGACACACGGTCCGAAAGGGTTGGGAGCTCACCCGGGCGCCCAAGGGTGGGCTTCGGCTGGGGACCGCGCACCTCTTTGAGGTGGCGCTCAAGGCTGGCGAGACCCAGCGCATCGAGATCGAGGAGGCGACGCCGCTGAGCCGCACCGTGGACCTGCACACCGACAGCGCGTTGGACATGGTGCGGGTCTATTTGAAGGTCGGGAAGCCGGGCAAACGGCTGGCCGAGCAAATGCGGGGGCTGGTGAATCAGCATCAGGGGATCGCGGACATTCGCGAGCAGATTTTGTCCACCCGCCAGCGGATGGAGGAGTATCGCGAGCGCGTCGACGAGCTGCAGATGCAGCTCATCAATCTAGCGCGGGTGCGCGGCGGCGGGCAGCGATTGACGCGGCACCTCAAGAGCAAGATGGTGGATATCTCCAACCGCCTGCAGCGCGCGACGATTGCGGTTGTGGATCTCCAGCAGAAGCTCACGCTGGCGCAGATCGAGTTTCAAGACGCGATTGCCGAGCTGACCCTGGACACCACGGTGTCCAAGACCGCCGCCCGATAGCTTTAGCCGCCAGCGCTACGGGCCGACCGAGCTCCCGGGCAGGCGCCCCACCTCCAGCACCAGCGGCCAGAAATGTAAGGCGGGCTTCGACGGCGCGTCAGGCATGGGCTTCACCCAGAGCGGCACGAGCGCGTGGCCAGGCGCGGTGATTGTCTCGGGACCCCGAACCCGACCTCGTTTGTTGGTCGAGGACAGCTCGACAAGGCCCAGCGGCTTACCCTGCGCCTGAAGCTGAAGAAACGCGCGGAACGGGGCCTGTTGCGCCTCGAAAACCAAGAATCCATCGGGCTGCACCGAGAGTCCCAGCGCGGTGGGCTCGAAGTGGCCCGAATTGACCAAAAAGCGGAGGAGCTGGGTGGCAAAGAGGCCCACATCGCCGGTCAGGGAGGGATCGGAGCGGGCGGCATCTAACACCTGAAGCTCCTGAGCGATGGCTTTTTCGGTGGCGCCGGTCCGAAAGAGGGCGGTGGCATAGGTGTCGCGGTAGATTGTCTGGTCCGGGTGATCTTTGACCACACGCTCCGACGCGGTGAGAGCCAACGCCAACGCGGCGGGGGTTGCATCGGGAGCGATAGCCACCATCCAGGCCAAGTTGTTGAGCTGAACCGGCTCGGTGTCGGCGCGCGACAAGCTGAGACGAAGTAACAACTCGGCGGGGTTGGGCTGCGGGCCCAGAGCACGATGAGCGCTGAGGCCCAGCCCCACGATCAGCGCGACCAGGCTTAGGCCGGCCAAGGCGCGCTTGAACAGGGGTGCGAGGTCAAAGAGCGCGGCGAGCAAGATCCCGGTGGCAAAACCGCCAAAGTGAGCCCAGTTGTCAATGCGGTCGTAGGCCAGCGTGAGGCCCACGGTGGAGAGGCCAACCAGCCACCAGAGGCGAGACGGCAAGAGGATGGGGCTTGGGACGGTGCTCCGGCGAACGGTGTTGAGCCAGGCAAACGCCCCGAGTAGCCCGTAAACGGACGCGGAGACACCCACGCTGAGCATGGCCACGGAGGCGAAGGCGGAGGCGAGCTGCCCGGCGACACCGGTGAGCACCAGCAGCGCGAGCACGAAGGGACCTCGGAAGGCCTTTTCGAGCAGGCTGCCCAGATAGTGGAGGCCGAGGAGGTTGAAAAAGATGTGCCAGGGGGCGGCGTGGAGGAGATTGGCGGTGATGAGGCGGTCCCACTGGCCCTCAAAGACAAAGAGGGGGACGTTGGCGCCCATCCGGATGAGCTGGCCCGGGAGATCGGTGGCGTCGAGTACCATCTCGATGGCGTAGGCGGCGAGGCATAGATAGATGGCCCAGCGGGTGACGGGCGCGCGGCGGGCGTAAAAGCGAAGGTCTTGTTGGGCGCGCTCGTCTGCTCGGCTGAGGTTTTCGGGGCTCATCTTGTGGCGGATGAGGTCGTGGAGCAGGCGGATGGCGGCGGGCTCTATGAGCCGGCGAGCGTCGAGATGCCACACGCGATGGGCCGCGATGTGGAGCGAAACGTCCGTGCCGTTTGTGGCGAGGTAGCAGGCGCGGATGCGCGCCCAGGGGACGGATACGGTCTTGCCACGGTGGGGGAGGCGGATGTGATCCTCGAAGGCCTGGATCACGATTGGCGGGGCGCCGCGGCGGCGATAGAGCGACCAGCCGCCGACCGCCGCTCCGGCGAGGATCCCGACCAGCTGGGCGGCCACGTTGTCGAGGGCAAACATGGCCGTGAACAGTGAGGCCCACATCGCGCCAAGGACCGAAAAAAGGACGAGAAGGCCGATCACCTGACGCGGCGAGGCGGCGGCGACAGGTCTGAGGGGGACTTGTAGGAGGGGCTCCATGGGGGCGGGACCATACCATGGAAGGTGGTCTGCGGAAGTCTCCGTGGTGGCTCTAGCGGCCATGAACTCCGACCGCGTGGGGTCGAGCGATGGTCGCCCGCTTGACGCGTTGCATCCTCTAGCAGTAGTGTCGGCAACCTGCCGGCCCGTAGGGTCGAATGATGCTGATTGATTTTAAAAAATTGGGCCTGTAGCTCAGTTGGTAGAGCCGGCGGCTCATAACCGCTAGGTCCCAGGTTCGAGTCCTGGTGGGCCCACATGACATGCCACGCGGACGGTCCAAGAAAGACCCGGAGGGACACAGGCTTGCGCGAGACCCTGGTCAAACTGGTCGCACTCCAAGCCATCGACGATGAGGCCCGAGGCTTCCTGAAGGAGCGAGCGGACCTCACCCACAAGATCGAGCGACTGAAAGTGTTGCTTGAGAAGGGGCAAGAAGGCTTGGACGAGAAAAAGTCCAAGCTCGCCGATGCAAAACGGTGGTACGACGAAAAACAGACGGAGCTAGATGCCGACAAGGCTAAGGTCGATAAGGCCAAAGTGAAGCTCCAGGCTGTCACCAAAAACAAAGAATACATGGCCATGCAGAAGGAGATCGAAAGTCTCCGGACAGGCATTCAGAGTCGCGAAGACGAAGTTCTGAAGCTGCTTGAGGCCATGGACGACTTCAAAAAAAGTGTCACCGCTGAACAGAGTAAGCTGAGAACACTGAAGGCTGAGGTCGCCTCGGAGGAGAAGAATAGCGCTGCGCGCTTGAAAGAGCTCACCTCCGAAATCGACACGATCTCGGCCCGAAAGGGCGGGGTCAGCGAGGGCGTCAAGCGACCGCTCTTGGCTCGTTATGACCGCATCTATGGTGCGCGAGACGGGATCGTGATGGCGCCGGTGTATGCAAAGGCGTGCGGAGTGTGTCACTTCGCCATTCCCGCGCAACAGCTCAACCGGGTCTTGGTTGGAGACACGCTTGAGGTGTGTCGAAACTGTAGCCGAATGCTGTATATGGCACCTTCGGACAACAGCGAGACCGACGACGCCGAAAGCTAGGTCGATTACAGGGCCAGGTAGACAGGTAGCCGCTGGGTCTCTTTGGAGACCTGGAGGAAAGTCCGGGCTCCATAGGGCAGGGTGCTGGATAACGTCCAGCGGGGGTGACCCCAGAGACAGTGCCACAGAGAGTAGACCGCCTCCCGCTCGTGAGGGCTTGGGGGTAAGGGTGAAAGCGTGGGGTAAGAGCCCACGGTCGGTCACGGTGACGTGATTGGCGGTAAACCTCACTCGGAGCAAGGTCGAGCAGGGGACGGGCGGCCCGCCCTATGTCCCCGGGTGACCGCTTGAGGCGTCTGGCAACAGGCGTCCCAGAAGAATGGCTACCACCTCATTGAGGGTGACCTCGGCGAGGAACAGAACCCGGCTTATGGCTGCCTGGCTGCTGGGTCGAGCCCGTCGAACGGGATAACCGCGCTTGCGTGGTCCCCGTTTGGCGGTGTCTCGAATGTCATCATCGTGTCCAATGCTGCCATCGTCTGGAATGTCATCGTCTGGAATGTCATCGTCGTCTCGAATGTCATCGTCGTCTCGAATGTCATCGTCGTCTCGAATGTCATCATCGTCTCGAATGCGGTCCAAAGTCCGTGTCTGAAGAAATCTCCGGGCGCGGTCGAAGAGATAGAAAACCGACGTGGATTTTATGGCACGACCCGACGAGCAACAGGGCTGACCCGTGCCCGACGGCCTGCTATGCTCCGCCCTTCTTTGTGGCCGTCTGATGGTGGTGGCCCGTTAGGAGGGACCCGTGGCCAAGACCCCCGGTTGGGATAGCTTCTTTATGACTCTGAACGACCAGTATTGGCTGGCGCTCGATGACGAATCGAAGCGGCTGCTGGCCGACGAGCCCCTCCCGGAAGACGTCCGGCGGGCGGCGATCATGATCCACCCGGCCCCACCGGCCTGGTTCGATAATCCGATTCCAAATCTCGACGGACGCACCGCGCGCAAGGTGCTGGAGCGTCGCGGGGGCGCGGACAAGATCCGCGCAATCCTAATGGAGATCGCGCCCGCTTTTCTGCCGGATGCACAGTTGTTCGATAGAGAAGACGTTCAATAGAGAAGACGTTCAATAGAGAAGACGTTCAATAGAGAAGACGTTCAATAGAGAAGACGTTCAATAGAGAAGACGTTCAATAGAGAAGACGTTCAATAGAGAAGACGTTCAATAAGGAAGAGGACTCATGAGCGCTCAGGAGATGGCCAAGGTCTACGATCCCAAGGATGTCGAGGCCCGCTGGCAGCAATGGTGGGAGGAGAGCGGCTGTTTTAAGGCCGAGGACACCAGCGATAAACCGGCGCATATGATCGCCATGCCGCCACCCAACGTGACCGGACAGCTCCACATGGGGCACGCGCTGACCGCGTCGCTGCAGGATATTCTGACGCGCTGGCGCCGGATGCAGGGCTACAACGCGCTGTGGCTGCCGGGCTCGGACCACGCGGGGATCGCCACGCAGATGGTGGTGGAGCGGCACCTGCAGAGCGAGGGGATCTCGCGCTTCGATTTGGGGCGGGAGCGCTTTATTGAGCGGGTCTGGGAGTGGAAGGCGCAGTACCACGCGCGAATCACCGAGCAGCACAAGCGCATGGGGGTGTCTTGCGACTGGGATCGCGAGCGTTTCACCATGGACGAGGGGCTCAGCCGCGCGGTGCGTGAGGTCTTTGTAAGGCTGCATGAGGAGGGCCTGATCTACCGGGCCGAGCGGCTCGTCAACTGGTGCCCCAAGATGCACACGGTGCTGAGTGACTTGGAGGTGGAGAGCACCGAAGAGGACGGACACCTGTGGCACATGGCCTACCCGGTGGAAGGAGAAGACCTCACGCTGGTGGTGGCGACTACGCGGCCGGAAACCATGCTGGGGGACACCGCGGTGGCGGTGCATCCGGAAGACGATCGGTACAAACATCTGATCGGCAAGCAGGTGCGGCTGCCCTTGACCGGGCGACTGATCCCCATTGTAGGAGACGAGATCCTGGTGGACATGGCGTTTGGGACCGGGTGTGTAAAGGTCACGCCGGCCCATGACTTCAATGACTTTGAGACCGGGCGGCGCCACGGGTTGGAGATCATCAACATCTTCGACAAAAATGCGCACCTCAACGAGGCGGTGCCGGAGACCTACCAGGGGTTGGAGCGGTATGCGGCGCGCGACCGGATCGTGGCGGACCTAGACGCGCTGGGTCTTTTGGTGAAGATTGAAGACCACCAAATGGCGATCGGACGCTCGCAGCGTTCTGGCGCGGTGGTTGAGCCGATGTTGAGCAAGCAGTGGTATGCCAACGCGCGGGAGCTGGCCAAAGAGGCCATCCGGGTGGTGGAGGAGGGCGAGATCAAGATCGTCCCCGAGCACTGGACCAAGACCTACTTCCACTGGATGAATAACATCCGCGACTGGTGCATCTCACGGCAGCTCTGGTGGGGGCATCGGATTCCGGCGTGGTACTGCGACGAGTGCGGCGAGGTGACGGTGACTCGGGAGGACCCGAGCGCATGTGTGCACTGCGGGTCGGATCGAATCGAACAGGACTCGGACGTGCTGGACACGTGGTTCAGCTCGGGGCTGTGGCCTTTTTCGACCCTGGGCTGGCCCGACCAGACGCCGGCGCTTAAGACTTTCTACCCCAACGCGGTCATGGAGACCGGCCACGACATCCTGTTTTTCTGGGTCGCCCGGATGATCATGATGGGCTGCAAGTTCATGGGCGGGGTGCCTTTTAAGACCGTGTACCTACACGCAATGGTGCGGGACGAACACGGCAAAAAGATGTCCAAGACCACGGGCAACGTGATCGATCCACTGACCGTGGTTGAGAGCCACGGGGCGGACGCGCTGCGGTTTACGTTGGCGGCGCTAACGGTGGCGGGGCGCTCGATCAAACTCTCCGAAGAGCGGGTGAACGGGTACCGGAACTTTGCCAATAAGGTGTGGAACGCCAGCCGCTTTGCGCTGATGAACTTGGAGGGTTACGAGGGAAAAGAGCCAAACGCCGACGCGCTGTCTGAGGCGGACAAGTGGATTTTGACCAAACTCGGGGAGGCCCAAGCGACGGTTAATGCGTCGCTGGAGCGGTTTGACTTTGGGACGGCCGCCAGCGAGGTCTACCAGTTTTTCTGGGCGGTCTTCTGCGACTGGTACATCGAGCTGGCCAAGGTCGATCTTCAGGGGGAGGGGCGCGCCGCGACGCAGTGGACGCTGCGCCGAGTCTTGGATGGCGCGCTGCGGCTCTTACACCCGTTCATGCCGCATCTGACCGAGGAGATCTGGCAGCGCTTGCCACGAGAGGCGGGCGATCCCGAGACCTTGACCCTGGCGCCCTACGCGTTTGAGGGGCCGCGTTTTGAGGCTGAGACGGCGCGCTTTGACAAAGTGGTGGAGGTGATCTCCGGGATTCGCCAGATCCGCGGGGAAAACAACCTGGGCGCAAAACCCATGGGCGTCGTGTTGTCGGCGGGCGCGGATGTTGCGGCGATGGAGGCCGGGCAGGCCTATATCACACGACTGGGGCGGATCTCGGCGCTGACAATCGAAGAGGTAGCGACCGCGCCGGAAGGCTCGGCGGCGGTTCGAGCCGGAGATGTGGACGTGATCGTGCCGCTCCAAGGGCTCGTAGACTTTGGGGCGGAGAGGGCGCGGCTGCAGAAGGTGGTTGGGAAGCTCCAAAAGGAGATGCTGCGCTCCAACAAGAAGCTCCAAAACCCCAAATTTGTCGAGCGCGCGGCCCCCGCTGCCGTGGAGAAGGAGCGCGGGAAGCTGGCGCAGCTTGAGGCCGAGCACCGGACCGCCGAGCAGGCGCTGTCGCGACTCCCCGCCGAGTAAGGCGGCTGCGCGCGGGGGATGATCCCCACCAGCCGCTCAGCGGGCGACGCCGAGCCGAGCGAAGATTTGAGTAAAGACGTAGACCGGGCCGTGGCCATTGCGGCGTTGGACACCAACGCCAACATGGGTGACGCTGGGATCGAGGATATTTCGAAGGTGGGAAGGGCTCCGCAAGAGCTCCGCGTGGGCCCATTCGGGGCTCGGCGCCATGGCGATATTCTCTGAGGCGAGCAGGCCCGGGTATCCCGCCTTGGCGAGCCGCTGGCCGAGTCCACCGCGGCGGCTGGAGATGTGACCAAAAAAGGCGGCGCTGACCATGTCGGCGCTATGTGCGCGCGCCTCATGGGTCAACATACGGCTGGTGGCGAGTGGCGCCAGGCCCACGCGGTCGCGGGATTGATTGATGAGCGCGATGGCGCGGCGCTCGGCCGCTTGGACCGACTCCACGGGACGAAGCGGCGGGCTGACCCGAACCAACGGGGCCTCGATCCGCACGCCGGGTTCGGTGGCGTAGATCTGCATGAGGTTGAGGACCTCGACGCCGTATGGACCTTCGGCTTGAACCTCAACCTGATAGCGCCCGGTCCCCGGTTCGAAGTCGACCATAGTCCAAAATACGCCGTGCTCAAATCGCGGCTTCAGCTCCAAGACACGGCCTTGCGGGCTGGCGATCAGGACGAGCGGATGGCTCAGGCCGCGAAGGAGTCGGCCGTTGAGAAGATAGCGATCTCCGGCCTCAACCTGTTTGGGGAAACGCGCCAGGGCGGCACCACGACGGACAAAAACCATGCTGACGCGGCGAGAGGGGCCGGTTCCGGCCACGCCAACCCCAAAGTGGCTGACGCCTGCATCCGCGACGTCGCCCGCCAGGAGGCTCCGGACGGGCGCGAGCGGCTGGGAGGCGTCGACGAGCCTGTAGCTGAGTGGAAGAACGTAGGCGTCGCTGGCCCCCTGGGCCTCCAAGACGTCGCGCACCGAGCCGGGATGTTGAGCGAGTGAACGCGCCGCGCGGACCAAGGTCCAGTCGAGTTTGGGGGCGGCGCCTTGAAGCAGGCGCTGGACCTCGGCGGTGACCTTGGCCTCGAGCGGGCCGAGGCGACGCACGCCATCCAACGCGCCGTGATACACAAAGGCCGGCTCGGCCGCCGACCCCGAAAAGGGGCTCAGGACCGTCAACACCAATAAGAGGAGATGGTCAGCGCGGCGTGGCGACATTGCGGGCAAGCATAGGGCCAGCAAGTGACCAGAGCCACTTTTTCCACAGGCCGGATCTGTGGTACTTGGCGTCCATGAAGACTGTCGAAGCACGCTGTCGGGCGGCGCGCGAAGCTCAACCCACGCTCTCAATTGCCGATACCACCACCAAGAACCGGATTCTGGCGCAGATTGCGACGCTCCTTGAGGAGCGGACCGAGGCGATCTGTGTTGAAAACCAGAAGGATCTGGATGCCGCGGACCAAGCGGGGCTGTCATCGGCGCTGAGAGATCGGCTCTTGCTCAGCCCGGATCGGATTGCGGGGATTGCCCGCGGGGTGCGTGAGATCGCACTGGCGCCCGACCCAATCGGGCGCATGGAGGGCCTCAGCCTACGTCCCAACGGCCTGCGAGTGGGGCGAATGCGGATCCCGCTGGGGGTGGTGGCGATGATTTTTGAGTCCCGACCCAACGTGGTGATCGACGCGGGCGCGCTGTGCCTGAAATCGGGCAACGCCGTGATCCTGAAGGGTGGGAAAGAGGCGGCCTATTCCAACGCGATCTTGGCCGAGGTGCTCGCGGATGCAGTCGGCTTGGAGGGGCTGCCCCGAGAGTTGGTGGTGTTGCTGACGGATCGGGGCCAGGTTGAGGCGCTCTTGGAGCAGGATCGCTTTGTCGATCTGGTCATCCCTCGCGGGGGCGAGGGCCTGGTCCGCTACGTCACCCAGACCAGCCGGATTCCGGTGGTTCAGCACTACAAGGGGGTCTGCCACGTCTACGTGGACGAGTCCGCGGATCTGGAGCGGGCGGTGGCGATTACACTGAACGCCAAGGTTCAGCGCCCGGGGGTCTGCAACGCCGCGGAGACCTTGCTGGTGCACCGATCGGTGGCCGAAGCACTGCTTCCGGGGCTGGTCCAAACCCTCCAGGCCCATCAGGTGGAGGTCCGAGGATGCCCCGAAACCCAGGCGCTAGCCCAAGGCGTGGTCCCAGCGACGAAGGCGGACTGGGATGCGGAGTATCTGGACCTGATCCTGTCCGTGCGAGTGGTCTCCGATATGGACGCGGCCATTGCCCACATACAGGCCCACGGATCGGATCACACCGAGGCGATCATCACCCGTGATTACTCGCGCGCCAATGCATTTGTGGCGCGCATCCCATCGAGCGCGGTGGTGGTTAACGCCTCCACCCGATTCAACGACGGCGGGCAGCTTGGGCTCGGGGCCGAGATTGGAATCAGCACCTCTCGGCTGCATGCCTTTGGCCCCATGGGCTTGGAAGAGCTGACCGCAAAAAAGTGGGTCGTCTATGGTGACGGCCAAATTCGCACCTGAGTACATGCCGTCGCTCTTTGCGCTGCTGAATGGCTTTGGAGGGCGACTTAAGCCGGGACAACGTTGAAACCTGTCAATGGACTCGACAGCGGCCGGTGGTTATGGTGTTTTTACGAAAATCAGAGGAGCACATCGTCTCTTGAGCACATCGAAAGACCTCGCCCTATTGATCTCCGAGCTCGCCTTTGAAAAAAAGGCCTTCAACCTGAAGATCCTGCACGTCTCGGATTTGGTCGGCTACTGCGACTACGTGGTTATTGCGTCCGGCCGAAGCGATCGGCAGGTACGAGCAATCGCGGATCATATCCAGGCATCCATGAAAAAGGACCATGGCACCGCGCCAGCGGGCAGCGAAGGCGCCCAGACCGGACAGTGGGTCTTGATCGACTTCTCGGATGTTGTGGTGCATATCTTCAACGCGCCGGTCCGCGATTTTTACGATCTCGACGGCCTGTGGCATGAGGCCAAGAAGGTCGCCGTCCGAGTCCCCGAGTGGGAAGACGAGATGCGTGACTCGGTCTTTGATCAAGGCGTTGTTTTCCAGCCCTGAGAGGCTGCCAAGACAATGCGGCCGCCGCTCGCCTTTGAGGCCCAAAGAGAGCGCCGCTAGTCCCGGGAGAGCCCATGAAGGTGGTCCTGATGTCTCGCGGCAAGCTGCGCGAGCCGTCGCTTGTCGAGCGCTTTGAGTACTACCAAAAGCTACTCCGGGGGCGACTTGCGCTGGAGCGACGCCACGTCAAGAAGGGCAGCATGGTGGCCGCCATTCCCAAGGGCTTTGGCGTGGTGGCCTTGGATGAACGGGGCACTGAGCTGACGTCGGTGGCGCTGTCCAAGAGGGTGGGTCGTTTCCTGCGGTCGGGGACTACGGGGCTGGCCCTTTTCATTGGCGCCGCCGACGGGCTGCTGCCCGATGAGCGGGCGCGGGCCGACGAGACGTGGTCGTTGTCCCGGCTCACGCTGCCCCATCAGCTGTGTTTTGCGGTGCTCGCGGAGCAGCTCTACCGCGCCACCACCATTCTGCGCGGTGAGAAATACCACCGCGACTGAGGTGACATGGCTCTCGACGACCTCCGACATGTGGCGCCGAGACAAAAAGGTGCACTCGTCGCACAAGAGGGCCTTGCCAATCTTGTCTTGGGACATATCCCTTGAAACATGGTTTGGGAGCTTCTGTATCCAGCGCGCTGCGCGGCATGTCACAAGCTGACGCGCGGTGAGGTCTTTTGCGACTGTTGTCACCCGTCGGTGCTGACGTGCGAGCGGACCTGTGAGGCCTGCGGCCGGCCGCTCCCAGACGATCTTGCGACCGGAGAGGCGGCCTTGCTGACCTGCGCGGCCTGCCTCACAAAGCCGGGCGTGGTCACCCACACGGGGTGGGCTTGGGAGTACGGCGGCGCGGTTCGGCAGGCCATTGTGCGGCTCAAGTACGGCGGCCAGCCTCACCTCGCCCGACGGCTGGTGGATGCGGCCATTCACGATTTGGGCGACTGGCCGATTCTGAGCGACAACCCGCGCTGGGATGCGGTGGTGCCTGTCCCGCTGCATTCGCGGCGGCTAGCGCAGCGCGGGTTTAATCAAAGCGCGCTGATCGCACGAGCACTCGCAAAGCCGATGAGGTGCAAGGTGGCGCCGAGAGCGCTCAGACGCGTTCGGCCGACCGATCCGCAGGCAAGTTTGACCCGAGCAGCGCGGCTCAAGAATGTCGCGGGCGCGTTTCGAGCGCGACGGCGCATGCCCGGCGCAAGGCTTCTGATTGTAGATGACGTGTACACCACCGGCGCCACCACTAGGGCCTGCGCAAAGGCTCTAAAACGAGCTGGGGCGGCCGAAATCGGCGTTTTTGCGCTCGCGCGGGACCTCTAACGAGCTTGAGAGGAGGGGCCGAACCGGCTGGGGCGAAGTGCGCCCGCCGAGAGGTTCGGGGCGCTACCCAAGGGAGGAGATGAGAACGTCAAGGGCCTCGCAGTTCTTTGAAACGCTCCTCGGGGTTCTCGGCCTCGACCTTCAGATTGGGTGTCTCGTAGGCGTTTGAGGCCGTGAGGAACTCTGCTGAGCAGACGAGGTCCAAGACGCGCTGGTCTTTCCGCAGGACTTTCCAGCGGTTCTGGGTGATGGCGGTCTTGATGGTGGCGTCGTCGTTGAGAAAGAGGGCCTCCGGCAGGCCGCCCAGGACGCCCAAGGCATAGGGATCGCCGGGTTTGAAGCCGCCGTTTCTGAGGCCAACCAGGGCACGCAGGGTGCGCGCGTGCGGGAAAGGCATGTTGTCGACAAGGTTCCGAGTGAGGACAAAGCGGCCCACGCGCGACTTTTGGAATTTGAAGGCCATGGAGGGCTTCTGGGCGCCGAGTCGGTGGGTGATGAGCATGACGGAGGCCAACAGGACATAGACGAGCAGCGCGCCCCGGATGGCGCCGAGGAGGCCTCCAACCAGCCGGTCGATCCCATAGCCAGGAGCGTTGTTTCGGGCAGAACGGAGGAAACCACCCAGCAACCCCCACGCGATCAGTACAAAGACAACGAGGTAGCCCAGAAACATGATGCCGCGGGTGAAACTCTCGGACCACTCGACGGCCTTGATGATGTAGACCGCGGTGGGGCCGACCGCGAGCCGCGCCAAGATGCCGCTAACCGCCAGCACGCCGATGTGCCAGACGCCGGCCATCGTGCCGTCGGCCGCGCCCATCCATAGAAATGCGAGCACCGCCAGCCCAACAACAATATCGAGGATCACCGCCCTTCACTCTCCCGATTGGTTTGGGGCGAGCATATCAGACCGGACCAAAAAGCGCGCTGAGGCGGGGGGTCAAAGGGGGGACGTGGGAGACGCCGAGCCGCGGAGAGACAGGATCGAGCTAGAAATGGAACTGGGCGTTGCCCTCAAGGCTGACCGAACTCAGGAAGGCGGATTCGGTCGGGATCGCGTTGTAGGTGGCCGAGGAGTTGTCGACAAAAAAGCCGCGGTAGAGCACTCGGCCGCCAATGGCAAAGTTGTGTGAGAGGCGAATATCGACACCACCGCCGAGGTCGAAGCCAACCCCGGTGAGCTGGCGAGCGAGGGCCTCGCTGATCACGTAGGCGCCAAGACCGACCTGCAGGAAGGGCTCGAGGCGGGTGCTGGCCGGGGCGACAAAGATTTTTCCGTCCACGGAGACCGATTGGATGGTGCCGTTGCTGATGGGAGTGCCGGCGAGATTCTTGGTAGATTCAAAGGCCACCATCCAGGCGAGCTCGAGCGCAAAGACAGAGCTGAAGCGAGCCCCAAAGATGAGATCAAATCCGCCGCCGCCTTCGTAAACGCGGCTGATCTGAGAGCTGTCCTGAATAAAGAAGTTCCCGGTGCCGCCCAGCCCAAGATAGATGCTCTGGCGGCCGTTGCGCGCGCGGCGCACGACCGGCGCGGGCTGACGCGGGCGGCGAACCCGGCGAACCCGGCGGACCTTTCGGCGATGATAGTGCGGATAGTTGGTGGGGTGTGCGGCCGCGGCATCGGTGTCCGACAGCGCCGCAGAATCCGTCAGGGACGTTGAGTCGCCCAAGAGACTGAGCTCGGTTTGGGCCGCCAGGCTTGGGGCTTCGGCGCCGAGCAAGCTGAGATTGCTGGCGAGAGCGGCGGCGGGGAGAAAGGTCAGGCTCAGCAGCGAACTCAGGGCGATCGCAAGGGCCTGGGGAAGTCGTTGGTTTGGGTCTTGAGTCATCGGTTTCACCTCTTGTCGGCCTTTGACGGCGCGGGGCTGATTATATTCGATGCGGGGAGCCAGTCGATATTGAGACGGTTCGCGAGTGCGTCACGGACGCGGCGGGCCATGTCGGCGAGCGGGGGCACGCTTTGGAGCAGCAGTTCCAAGGAGGTGACGCCGCGCCCGACCAGCCCGCAGGGTACGATCAGATCAAAAAAAGACAGGTCTGGGCACACGTTGAGCGCAAAGCCATGCATGGTGACCCCGGCGCGCTGGTGAAGGCCAAAGGCGACGATCTTGTTAGTGCCGACCCAGAGGCCGGGCGCGTCGGGATCCCAGCGGGCCTGGACGCCGAACTCGGCGAGGAGGGTTTGGAGGGCGTCGGAGAGGGCCAGGATAAAGGCGCGGATTCCCAGGCGAAAAGCGCGCAGCGAGCAGATGGGGTAGGCCACGAGCTGGCCGGGGCCGTGATAGGTGACGTCGCCGCCCCGCTCAACACGGTGGATGGTAGCGCCGCGTGCGTGGAGCCGCTCGGGTCCGAGGATATGGTCGAGTGAGCCGTGGCGGCCAAGGGTGATCGTTGGCGGGTGAGTCAGAAGCAAGAGGGCGCCGGGGTGGACGCCGGCCAAGACCTGGTCTCGCAGCCGCCGCTGGAGAGCCAGGGCGTCTTCGTAGGGCACCTCGCCCAGCCAATGAGCCTCCAACGACACCATGTGCGGCACCCTACCACGGAGGGGCTCGGCGCGAGACCGACGGGGGCTGAGCGGGATCAGACCGAGTCGGATCACACGCCGTGATAGAGGCGCTGACCGAAGGCGGGCGGGAGCTCGGCGGCGAAGATCTTGGTAGCGGCCATCTCGATGTCGTAGCGCGTTCGGTGGTAGGTCACCAGCGCGGCGTCGGTGTCGTAAATCACGCAGCAAGCACGTTTATCGCGGTCACGAGGCTGGCCCACGCTCCCGACGTTGAACACGTATTTGACGCCGCCGCGGAGCTGAAACCGGGGGGCGCTGACCTGGAGCGACATGCGCTCAGTGACCAGATAGGCGGTGGTGAGGTGGGAGTGACCCACAAAAGTGGCGGTCTGGAGTTCGTCGTAGTGACCGTTCAGCGCGGCCGCTTTGTCGAGACTGAAGACGTACTCAAAACGCTCAGCGGCAATGGGGGAGCCGTGACAGAAGGTAACCCCCGGCTCGCGATGCACGTAGTCGAGCCCCTTGAGCCAGGCTAGGTTGTCGGGTGAGAGCTGATTGAGCGAGTAGACCAGCGCGCGGCGAGCGGCGGCGTGGCAGTGGCGGGGATCCAATTTACCGCTGACCACTGCGTCGTGATTTCCGAGCACCACGATATCGGCTCGATCTCGGACCACGTTGCAGCATTCGTCGGGCTGGGCGCCGTAGCCGACCGTATCGCCCAAGCAGACGACGCGGTCTACCCCCTCCGCGTCAAAAACTGCGAGGCTAGCCCGAAGGCCCTCGAGGTTGCCGTGAGTGTCACTGAAGATTCCATAGCGCATGGTTGACCGCCTTATCCTTCCAGATGAGAAAACGGGACCTTTGCGAATATCTGAAGAGGATTCTCAACAGCGGAGATCCGGTGCGACGCCAATCAGGGGTGCAGAGCGGCGAGGGTGTTGGTGAGGATCTCAAGCGCGGCGTCAAGCTCGGACGCGGTGGTGGGGGGGCCAAACGAAAAGCGGACGGACTCGTGGACCGCCTGGGGTGTGCGGCCCATGGCCAGGAGCACGTGGGAGGGGCGGTGTTGCTGGGCGGCACATGCGCTGCCGCTGGAGGCGACCAGCCCGTGGAGGCCAAGCTCGGTGAGCAGGGTGTCGGCGGGGACCCCCGCAAATTGCACGTTGACCGTGCCCGGAGCGCGGCCGGCCAGCGGTGCGCCGTTGAGTGTGACCCCGTCGATATTGAGGAGCTGGCGCTCAAAGGAGCGGGTGAGGTCGTCGGAGGCGACAAGGGGGGCGGCACAGGCGGCGCCGAGTCCAACAATGCCCGGAAGATTCTCGGTGCCGCCGCGGAGCCCGCGCTCCTGGCCACCGCCCGCGATCAACGGGGTGAGAGCGCTGAGGCCGTGACGCTGGACGACAACACCAATCCCGGGCGGGCCGTGCACTTTGTGGCCGCTGAGGACCAGCAGATCCGCGCCGGTGCTCTCCAGGGTGGTGGGGCCGCGACCGACCGCCTGGACCGCGTCGACAACCATCAGCGCGGCCGGGGCGCGGCGGTGGACGGCGTCAGCAATGGCGGCGGTGTCGTAGCGATTGCCGGTCTCGTTGTTAACGGCCATGACAAACACGGCGGCGGTCGAGGGGTCGCAGGCCACGGCGACCTGTTCGGGGTCGAGGCGACCGCAAGAGTCAACCGGGATGGTGACAAAAGGGACGCGGTGGCGTTGAAGAGCCTCAAAGACGGCGGCGTGTTCGACCGCACTGCAAACGACGGGCCCCGCGAGCGCATGAGCGACCATGTTCAGGCCCTCGGTTGCGCCCGAGACAAAGGTGACGCCGCTGGGCTTTGCGCCGAGACGGCGGGCCACCTGTTGGCGGGCTTGAGCGACGGCAGCACGCGCCCCGGCGCCCACGTGATGGGCGCTGGATGGGTTTCCAAAACGCTCCCCAAGCCAGACCATCATGGCGCGACGCACCTCGGGACCCAGTGGCGTGGTGGCGTTGTAGTCGAGGTAGATCACGGGTGTGGGGATCAGGCGAGGATCTGTACGCCGTGGGTCTCGTCTTTAAGGCCGATCTCAAGGGCGGCGGCCGCCCGAATGCTCAGCGAGCGCTCCAAACGCCAGATCTTTCCCTCCCGGCGGAGAAGCCGGAGGTCGCCATCGGCAATCTTGGAGTTGAGACAGTTGGTGATGCGGCCATCGGGATCTTCATAGCGAAGGCCGACAAAGCGCTCAGCAGAGGCGTAAAAGAGCCCCTCCAAGGCGCGATCGCCGTGGGACCCGCGAAAACGCCAGCGCAGCCCTTTTTGATCGCTGGTGGTGCGGATCATCTCGGTCCAGCCGTTAACCGTGAGCGGCGCACCTTGGCCATCGTCGAAATGAAGGATGGTGAGCTGGGGCGTGGCAATGGGGCCGATTTGGATTTTGGACGAGACCGCTTCAAAGACAGCGCCTTGGGCCTCGCGAAAGAGATTGGCGTGCACCCAAACCCAGGAGTTGGCGTGTTGGCGGCCCCAGTTGTGACCCTGCATGCCTAGCTGGCCGTCTAGGGAGACCGTGCGGCCGTCGACCGTGACGGTGCCAAAAAAGGGCGCGCTGGGCGCAGGGGTGAGGATCTTGGCCTTAGGGAGCGGCGCGGTATACATCTCGGGCGAGGGGAAATGCCTAAAACCGGTCTCGGGGGCGGTCCAGCGGATGTCCCAGGAGATGTCATGCTCCCCGGAGAGGTGCCCGCAAGAGGCATTGTGCTCCAGGATGTTTCCGCCGTAGTCGCAGTGCAAGCGATCCCGAGCGATGGCGGCGGAGGCGGCCCCAAACGACTCCTTGGCGGCGCAGGTTTTGTGGGGGTCCGCGGCATCAAAAGCGACGGCCCAGACCTCAAAGCGCGCCGGGCCCAGCCCGGGTAAGGGCTGCAAGATGGTGAACTTCCACCATATCGCGAGCTGCTCTTGGGGCAGATTGACCTTGATGAAATGAGATTCGTAGTGACCCGCAGCGTGTGCCGGGGTCCAGCGGACGAGATTGTCGGAGTGGGCGGCGGTCAAGGACATGACGAATGTCCATAGCGCCTCTTGGCGAGCATGAACAGGGCCGCTAGGAGAAGGAGGAGCGTTGCTAAGCCGGAAGAGGGGCAGCCAGAGGAAGGGTTGGAGGTTGCGGTGCAACCGGCCGCGCGGCGAGAGCCGCCTTCGAGGGTCGGGACTTGTCCTTGGGGCTGCTGACCGCCCTCGGTGGTGGTTTGTCCCGTGTCGCTGGGGATGCCGGTTGTGCCGCCGCCCGTATCGACTGAGGCCCCCGTGTCGGCGGGGATCTGGCCGTTGGCGTCTGCGCAAGCGCCGAGGGTAGAGAGGGCGGATAGAGATGTGCAGGAGAAGCCTTCGGCGCATTGATCGCTGCCAAAGGGGCAAGGTTCGGCACAGGCAATCGTGCCGGTGGGAACCACCACGCAAAACAGCAGCGCGCAGTCCGAGTCGGCGGTGCAGGGCTGACCTGTGGGAGTGGGTCCAGCCGCGAGGCAGACCCCGGCAATCCCATCTTGGCTGACCCGCTGGCAGGCCTGACCCTCGGGGCAGCCCGGGTTGGCGACATTGCAGGCAGCGCGGCAGGTGCCAACAAAGCAGGTCTCGCTCTGGCAGTCGGCACCTTGGTCGCAGGCCTCCCCGAGGGCGGCGCGCTCAGCGGGCGCGGAGGTCTCGGGGACACAGGCGCCACCTTTGGGTCCGTCGGCAATGCAAGTCCAACCAAAACCGCAGGCGCTGGCGGTGTTTGGGAGGCAAGCGGCGCGACAGAAATGAGGGCCAGCGGTCTTTGGATTGACCACACAGACGCCCGACTCACAGTCTTCGTTAGCGTTGCACGGGTCGCCGTCTTGAACCTTGAGCTGGGGAACCTCGTCTTGGGGCAGACAGCCGCCCGACGGGTAGCCGGGCACCGAAAAACACTCCAAGCCTGCGTCACACTGACTTGTGGTCACACACGGGGCCCGGCACTGCCACGAACCCTTGAGGTTTGGATAACAGAGCCCACTCTCGCAGACCTCGTTGGCGTTGCAGAAATCGCCGTTTGGTTTGAGCGGCTCGTCGGAAGGCAGACAGGCGCCGCCGGGCGAGGATTGGTACGGGAAACACTGAAAACCGCCCGGGCAGTCTTGGGCGCTTGGATCGCAGCTCTTGGCGCAATAGCCAGGGCCACTTTGAAGAGGCTGGCAGAAAAAGGGCGAGGCACACTCGGTTTGGGAGGAGCAGGTCTCACCCAAGGTCTTGGTGCCGCCACCGCCCGCGCTGCCAAACGCGCAGAGGGTACCGTTGCAGGTGAGCTTGTCAGCGTAGAACTCCTGCCCGGTGGTGGGATTTGTATCCACCACGTAAGGGCACATGTCGTCGCTTGAGCAGGGCCAGGAGCCGCCCGCTGGATACAGAAAACAGGCGCCCATCTCGTCGTCGGTCGCCAACGTGGCCGTCGCACCGTAGGGATCGACGGCGGGGGCCATGGTGGGCGGGTCATAAGGGGAGCCGTTGAGGTTGTGCTGCAGGCCAAAGGAGTGGCCGATCTCGTGAATCGCGACCGATTTAACGTCTGCGCGACCATATTGACCGGTGGTGGTCCACTTGGCCAAGTAGCCGTTAAAGGCGACGTCGGCCTCAACAATGTGGCCATTGGTGTAAACCACGGGGGTGGTGACGCCCAAGACATATTGACCGAGATTCCAGGTGTCGGTTTCAATCCACAGGATGTCGTTTTTGTTGTTGCTGCCGGTCCCGACGCCGTTGGTCGCGACCGCATTGGTGTTCCCGAGCTTCTCCAAAGTCAGGGTTGAACACGAGAGTGCAGTCCAGTCTGAAAACGAGGCCATAATGGCGGCGACATCTGAGCCGTTGGAGATGTTGTCGGAGCCGACCGGGTTGACGTAGTAGCCAATGGCCGGGGTGGTCCACTTGGCGATAAAGCCGCCCGGGACGGTCTGGATACTGTATCCCCAAGCGGCGGGTGTGATCCCCAAGACCGCGGCGGCCATCAGAAACGAGAGTCGATGTGTCACGAGCGCCTCCTGCGCGGCGTGTCTACTGAGCCGCCTTCACGGCTTGGAGAGTGTGTCTCACCTCGGCAAGAAGAGCGGCCAAGGTCTGCTGAGGGCCGTCTGCGGGCCGCTGAACCGCCTGAAAGCGACCCTTGGCGTCGTAGCCCATAAACCGCATCCCATCGAGCTGGCGGCGGACTCGGCGAACCCCATCCGGCCCGGTCACGACGGCAAACTTGCCCTGGCCCAGCCCCGTGAGCGCCCAGTTGCGGGCGGTCTTCTCCAAGAACAGGACAACCTGCTCGCCGGCTGAAAACGTCGGCATTCCAGGGACTTTCATGGCCCAATCGCCAACCTTTCCGCCGGCGAGCTGCAAGGTCAGCTCGGTCATGCCGCGGGGTCCCTTCAGGAGATCGCGGACGCGCACATGCACCTCGGTACGGATGTTGCGCGGGTTGTTGTCAACAGTCACCGCGCGGCTTGAGAGGACCTCGCCGTGGAGAATCACATCCGACGAGACCGTCATCTTCTGGAGGCTCACGCGCAACACCGTAGTCGCGCTTGCGGTCGAGGCGAGAGCCACGAGAAAAAGTCCAATCAGGGTGGCGTGTTTCATGACCTGCTCCAAAGCGGAATCCAATCCGCCGCAAATGATACGGGTCCGAGTCCGAGATCCGCAATCTTGATTGTTGCCGAGAGGCCCCGGCGCGATCAGGGAGTCGGCCCCCTCAGTGTGTCTTGAGGCCTGCACGGAGCACCCTCAGAAGTGCCTCCTGCTCATCGGCGGTCATGCCGCTGGGATCGGTCGCGCCCGACAGAGAAGGCGCAATGAGGGCGATCCCCTTGATCGCGAGCAGTTTCTTGATCACATCGCCGGCGCCCTTCCCGCTGAGGACAGCTCGCTCCAGCTTGGACATGAACGGCTGAATCAAGCCAGCAACCGTTTTTCGGGTCAATGAGGTGAGCGATTCGCTCCGGTCCACCCAGGCGCGGCTGTAGATCTCCCAGACCGCGTCGTGAGCCGCCGAGACCCTGCCCGACACCAACAACAGGCGCGAGATGTCCTCGATAATGCTGAGCAGCGCACCGATCAGCTCCTTGTCCCGATCATCGAGTTTCCGCTCGAACCGGATCATCACTTTGATCAGTCGGTCGGAGATGGTGGCCAGCCGCTTGAGATCGCGCCCCTTGAGCTGGTGGGTCAGATCGTGCGGCTTGAGCAGCTCCCGGACGTTGATCACAAAGGTCCGAAAGTCCTGGTAATAAACAAGCTCACTGTCTCGCGAGCGCCGCTCCAAGACCGGCAGCAGGGCGGCGAGGCTGCCCTGTTTCATCGACGCGGACTCTTGGCGGAATTGACGGCTGGCCACGCGATTATGGATCTCTCGGGCGGCCTCGAGCTCATCCACAAAGGGTCGCAGCAGCCGGTGGAGAGCCTGGGCTTCGTCGTACCGAGCGTCTTCGATGAGCTGGTTGAAGCGAAAGACGAGGTCCTCTGAACGGGTGGGCTCAAAACGGACGAGGCGGCCGGCGCTGAGCGCAAACAGCCGATTGTTGGAGAAGCGCAAAATGGCGGTGTAGAGCGACTCGTCCTCGAGGCGGGCGATGCCCAAAACTTTGCCCGAGGAGGCCATCAAGACGTTGACAAAGGGGACCTTGCCGACAATTCGAATGAGCACCAGCGGGCCCTGATAGGTCTCGTCGTGGCCATCTACACCGCGGCGGTCATAACGCCAGACCTCTTCCCCGGTCAGTGAGCTATAAGAGACAAAAGAGGCCCGGTCTCGCTTGGTTGCCCAGACAAAGACCGACCCCGAACGTACCACCGGGGCAAACTCGACCTCGATGCGCTTGCGCCACAGCGGGTCGCCAGTGCGAGTGTTCCAAGCGCGCGCCGTCCCGCCGCCTCCCAAAACCGACCGCTGGTAGGCATAAAAGTAGCCGGGACCACCGGCCCTCATCTCGTCCAGCGAGCTGGCGCGCCGGCCCACCATCCAGTCACTCCGTGCTTTCCCGGTTTTTAGGTCGAGAGTGTAAACCTCATCGGCCGTCCGACTCCGCCACCACGTGGTCACCACCGTGTCGTCTGCGAGCAAGCCCGCGGCGGCTTGATCGGTCCCAGGCGGGCGAAACCGCCACCGCTCGCGGCCGGTGTAGCGGTCTAGGCCGACCACGGCAAAGGGAGCTTCGCCACCCGCTACCACCAGCGTATCGGGCGTATAGGCAAAATGCTTGGCGGTCGACACGCCCGTCAGATCGACCCAATTCGGCCACAGTTGAGTGCCGTCCTCGCCAGACAACAACATGAGCTGGTCATCGCGGCCGTCGTACCCGCTTAGGACAATCGCCTGGCGGCTGATGTGCCGAACCCGGGTATTGCAGCGCTTTGCCGAGTAGCAGTTGAGCGGCACACTCCAGCGCTCTTTGCCCGTCGCGGCGTCTAGGGCCACCAGGTTCTCTGCCTCAACGAGCAGCCACCCATGGCGGTCGTGAATCTTCCGAATCGAGCCTGTCGGTGACTCAAAACGCCACCGCTCGGTACCCGACTGGTCGTTGACGGCGGTGAGATAGGCGCCGCCCACCTGCGCAACCACGAGGTTGCCAACTTGGACGGCATCGCGGAACCCAAGCTCTGCGGCCTTGCCCTTGAGCTTCATCTCGAAGCCGGCTTTGTAAAAGGTATTTGCCGCCGCGGGGCTGGCCAGCCCCACCACACACAGCGCGAGGAGGAGTCGACGGATGGTCATGATGCCCTCTTGGGGTCGGAGGATACTGAAGGGTGATCAGACTCGCGCCCGAGGCCCGTGGTCCTGCTCGCGCGCCTGCGTAAAAAAGAGGCCGGACGGCCGGCGCTAGTCGAACTGAATAGAGTCGACCAGAATGACCGTGTCGTAGATGGAGTCGCCCGCATCCGTGGTGAAAAGCCTTAAGGTCACCGGAAGCTTCCCGGCAAAACTCGAGACATTCACCGATTCCTCCTGCCACTGGGTGTTGTACACACCGCCTTGGTCGAAACTGACGTCGGATGGAATGAGACCGACATACTGAGCCCCACATCCCGTACAGTCGCTTGTCTTACACAGGTCGTCCACCGTCACGTCCACCACGGTCTGTTTACCGCCGGCGGTCTCCAAAGTGGCCTGAAACGCGTCCTGATAAACGCTGCCGCAATACTCGACAAACTCCTCGCTGAAGAATTTCCAGAAAAAGCGCATCTCTGTGGCGGTCTCTGGAATGCAGAACGACTGGCTCAGCTCGCCGGTCTGCTGCGTGTAACCCAGCCCGGTCGAGAGGATCCCCATGAACTTTCCACCGACGGGGATAGACACGCCGAGCTGGCTGATGACACGGCCGTCACCGTCCACGTTCCAGCCGGTTACCTCACCGGTCTCAAATCCGGCGTTGAGGATTTTAGCGTCAGTGATCTCGACATTGGTCCCGCCAAACAGGCCAAAGTGGGCGCCCTGGTTCTCCGGATCAGCGACCGGGAAAAGCGTCGCGTAGCCCGCCAACTGCTTCTGGCTCAACATCTGCGAGAACCACTCCCGGGACTGCTCGGAGGCAAACTTCGAGGTCACATAGCCCGTATAACCGGCAATTGCCTTGGCCCCCGCCCCAAAGAGCGCGCCCGCCAACGTGCCGCTGTAGAGCGTCTTACACGCGCCGAGATACACGAGCGATGAGGGCCAGCGGCGCTTCCGATGGTGCGTGAAAAACTCCGGATGAACCCCCCAGGTCTTATCACCCATGATCACGCGGCCCCGGCGTAGGTCGATCGAGGTCTTGTCAATGCACAGCCCGGACGTGGTTGCGCCCGTCGACTGGGTCACCTCACAGGTCGCATAGCCCTGGCACTGCGAATCATCGCTGCACGGGTTCATGGTCGATTGAAGTTGGCCGCAAGACACCACATCGCCGGTCCACAGAATCTCCTGCGAGCCGTCGTGCTCCCAATGCAGATCCCGCTTCCGCGCGCTGTCTAACCCATTAAAATAGGCGTCGGCGTGGCCAGAGAAGACCAGCACACCATACTCATAAGCCTTCCGAAGCCGGGCCAGTGAGGCCTGCGCGTTGAGGTGGGGCCCATCTACCGTGAACTCTGGACACTGCTGCGCTTCTAACCCCGCCACAATTTGAGGGACCTCATCGGTCGGCCCAAAGCTCGCATTATTGGGAGCGAGCGCGAGGACATTCTTAGACTCGATCGGAATCACATTGCCCAGGGACGCCTCCAGCGTCGCATAGCCGCCGTCCTGACCATCACCACCGCCCCGAGTCCCCGGTTTTGACAGGTTGAGCGCGCCCAGGAGACCTGATTTGAACTCAACCCACACCCCAAGGCCCTCGACGTTTGTCCCCGCGGACGCCACCAGCGGGCTCGCTTGCAGGTAGGACAACGCCGCCGCCCCCGGGTTGGGGCTGCCTGCGGCCCCATCAAAAGCGTCCCGCGCGCCAACCAGCACCGCCTTCATGTCCTCACATTCAGCCGGAGCGACTGGGTCGACAATCTCAACCGGCACGAGCGGTGAAAACACCGTGTAGAGCGCCCCCTGTACCTGCACCTGCAAGCTGACCCGCAGGTATTTCATCGCCGGCGTGGGGCTCTCTAGCTTGGCGCACATCGAGTAGACACCGTCGTCCTGAATCTCGTCGCAGGAGGGATTTGTCGTGTCGCCATTGTCGACCATCTTCCCGAGTTGGCCGATGGTGTTCCCCACGTCATCGACCTCCCACAACGTCACCGACCCGCCGAGAATGTTCTTGGTCCGAATGCCAATTGAGACCACCACGTCGACCGCTTCGCCCGTAAAGAAGGACGCCGGACGCGCGACCGGGCGGTCGGCAAAGCTAAAGCCCGGGTTGTAAGTCACGGTGATCGTGTCGGTCGACTCGGTGCCCGCCTGGTCGATCGCCTTCACGATAATCAGGTTGTCGCCAGGCGCCAGCGCAATGGGCCCGGTCTCCCAGAACCGGTTGCCGTCGGCCTCCCCAGAGTCGCCGGTCGAGCTCTGCCACACGATCTTATCGGCGTGCCCAAAAAGCAGGCCGGCCACATAGGTCACGCCGCTGCTGGACACCACGTGGTCGGCCGACTCGGGCCCCACGATCTGCAAGAAGAGTTCAGGGGACGAAAACCCAGCGATCCCCTCGAACTGGGGCAACGGCGGCACCTCTCCGGTCTCGCTGCCGGTCCCTCCCGCGGTCTCGCCACCGGCGTCCCCGCCCGTCGCTTCGCCGGTCTGACCGGTGCCCTCACCGCCGCCGGTCTCACCCGGGTTAAACCCGCCGGTCCCTGTCGCCACCGATGCGTCCGATTGGCCCCCGGATCGCGCTCCGCCGGTGCGCCCCGCCGGGCCGCATGCCAAGCAAGACAGCGAACACGCCAAAACAAGCGGGGCAGAAATCAACGGGGCAGAGAACAAATACCGCAACATCATCACAACTCCAGCAGTGGCGCGCGCTTCCCGGGTGCGCACGCGGGCCGTGCATGATAGGCCCGTCGCTAGACCCGAAACAAGCGAAAATATACGCGTTCGGGGTGGAGCACCGGTGTGGACAAGCCACGGTCGCGTGCCGGAGAGCCTTCTCCCCGGCCGGGACTCGAACCCGTGGGCGCGGACGCCATACGCCGTAAACTCATCTGATGCTGAGCAAGAAAAGCCCGACCCCAGGAAAGGGGTCGGGTGATGCAGATGGCGCCCGGCTCAACCATGCCGGGCCGAGGGGGTAGGAGCGCCTTAGTCGTCGACAACCTCGGCGTCGACCACGTCGGAGGTGCTCCCGTTGGGCGGCCCCTGAGGACCGGCGCCCGGAGCCCCTTCACCCTGTGCCGCAGAGGCATCCTTGTACATTAGCTCAGCCAGCTTGTGAGCCGCCGCCGTCAGTGCCTCGGTCCCCGCCTTGATGGTGTCGGGCTCCTCGCTTTTCAAAGCCTCCTTGGCCTCGGTGAGCGCGGCCTCCAAGGCCTCGACATCGCTAGACTCCATCTTGTCCTTGTATTCGCCGAGGCTCTTTTCCGTCTGATACACGAGGGTATCCAGCTGGTTCTTAGCCTCCACCGCCTCACGCCGCTTCTTGTCCTCTTCGGCGTGCTCGCTCGCGTCGCTGACCATCCGGTCGATCTCGGTCTGGTCGATCCCCGACGAGTTCGTGATGGTGATCTGCTGCTCCTTGCCGGTGGCCTTGTCCTTGGCGGTCACCTTCAAGATGCCGTTGGCGTCGATGTCAAAAGACACCTCCACCTGCGGAACGCCGCGCGGCGCGGGCGGCAGCCCATCCAAGTGGAAACGCCCCAGGGTCCGGTTGGCCCCCGCCATCTCACGCTCGCCCTGCAACACGTGCACCTCAACCGAGGTCTGATTGTCAGCCGCGGTCGAGAAGATCTCCGTCTTCCGCGCCGGGATTGTGGTGTTCCGCTTGATCAGCGTGGTCATCACACCGCCCAGCGTCTCGATCCCCACACTCAACGGCGTCACGTCGAGCAACAGGATGTCTTTGACGTCTCCGGCCAAAACGCCCGCCTGAATGGCGGCCCCAATGGCAACCACCTCGTCGGGGTTCACCCCGCGGTGCGGATCCTTCCCAAAGAACTTCTTGACCGCCTCCTGGACCTTCGGGATCCGGGTCGACCCGCCCACCAACACGACCTCATCGATCTCACTCGGCTTCTTGCCCGCGTCCTTCAACGCCTGCCGACACGGAGCCAACGTCGCCTCGATAATGTCGTCAACCAGCTGCTCCAGCTTGGCGCGGCTGAGGCGCATGTTGAGGTGTTTTGGCCCGCTCGCGTCCGCCGTCAGGAACGGCAGATTGATGTCGGTCTCCATGGTGGTTGACAGCTCGATCTTCGCCTTTTCGGCGGCCTCCTTGAGGCGCTGCATCACCATCTTGTCCTTGGACACGTCCAAGCCCGACTCCTTGCGGAACTCGCCCGCGAGGTAGTCGATGATGCGCTCGTCGATGTTGTCGCCGCCCAGGTGGGTGTCGCCAGCGGTCGAGATCACCTCCACGATGTTCTCGCCCACCTCCAGAATCGAGATGTCAAAGGTCCCGCCGCCAAAGTCGTAGACAGCAATGATCTCGTCGCTCTTTTTGTCCAGCCCATAAGCCAACGCAGCCGCCGTGGGCTCGTTGATAATGCGCTTGACGTCCAGCCCGGCGATCTTGCCCGCGTCCTTGGTCGCATGCCGCTGGCTGTCGTTGAAGTAGGCCGGCACGGTGATCACCGCCTCGGTGACCTCCTCACCGAGATAGTTCTCGGCGGCCCGCTTGAGCTTCTGCAGCACCCGCGCCGAAATCTCCGGCGGTGCGTAGGACTTGCCGCGCACCGACACATGAGCGTCCCCATTGGGGGCCGCGGCCATGTTGTACGGCATGCGGTGAGTGTCTTTGGCCACCTCCGAATATTTGGCGCCAATAAAGCGCTTCACCGAATAGACGGTGTTCTCCGGATTGGTCACGGCCTGTCGGCGGGCGATCTGCCCAACCAATACCCCGCCCTTTTCATCAAAAGCGACAACGCTCGGTGTGGTGCGCGCGCCTTCTTCGTTTGTGATCACCTTGGGCTCGCCACTTTCCATGACGGCGACCACCGAGTTGGTCGTTCCCAGATCGATGCCGATGATCTTGCCCATTGACTGTCCCCTTTTCGTCTTCTACTCACTGAGCGGCGCGGCAATTCACCGGCCACCATCGAGCCAGGTGGCTCAAGTCGCCGCAAACATAGACACGACCTTGGGGGTGTCAAGTGGAGGCCAGAAAAAACGTTGGTGTTGTCCTGATCGGCCTGTTGGCGGCATTCGCGGTGTCCTCCGAGGCCGCTGCCCAAAGCCGTCCACAGCCACCGCTCCAACCTCAAATGCAGCGCCAGACCCCGCCCGGTCAGCGCCCACCACGAGTTTTCCTCAACGGCCAGGCCGTCGACGACATCCGCGGTGTCAGCCTCATCGACATGGCGGTCACCCTCGACGCCTGGGGCAACATCCAGATGTTCAACCCGGCCTATCGAGTCCTTCGGCGCCCGGGGGCCGCGGCCCAGATCGTCCGCCTCCCTGCGGACCGAGTGGGTCAGCCCACGCCCGCCACGACCACCCCGCCCAACATCAAACCACCCCCCATGCCCACCGGCCCTCCGACCCAGGGCCGAGTCTTCCTGGTGGCTGAAGCACAGAATGGACTCGCCCCCTTCCAGGTGCACGTCCTCATCGGCGGGGAGGTGGTCGCCAGTTTCGACGGCACCAAACGGCTCACCGTGGACATCACGCGGCACGTTCGTCAGGGCGACAACATCATCCGCTTCCGGTCGGTGGCCTTCCATCGGCCCGAGAGCAAGGCTCATGCGACCGTCAAGCTGACCTTCGGGTTTGGCGAGTTCCAGGGCAAATCTCTCGCCCTAGACCGCGTCCTGCTCGTGTGGGCCCGCACGGGTTTGGACCGCGGCCGCTGGCTCGAAGATCGCACCTTGACCCTCGAC
>AMFO01002465.1_pt1 | contig 34657 bp, 33 predicted proteins | sample 552608 | NCBI WGS metagenome assembly AMFO01 (sample SAMN01893955, study PRJNA167987) | microbial mat metagenome | biome: hydrothermal vent | place: USA: Loihi, Hawai'I | collected 2003-05-01
AACATGAGAATTGGTCGACGGCCCGGGCGGCCGCAAGGGGTTCGCGTTGGCCGATTCATTAATGCAGCTGGCACGACAGGTTTCCCGACTGGAAAGCGGGCAGTGAGCGCAACGCAATTAATGTGAGTTAGCTCACTCATTAGGCACCCCAGGCTTTACACTTTATGCTTCCGGCTCGTATGTTGTGTGGAATTGTGAGCGGATAACAATTTCACACAGGAAACAGCTATGACCATGATTACGCCAAGCTATTTAGGTGAGACTATAGAATACTCAAGCTTGCATGCCTGCAGGTCGACTCTAGAGGATCCCACAACTCCTCTACCACGACTCTCTTTCCCGCCTCGCCGAAGGCCCTGTCCTCCATTATGGTGGAGACCGCCTGGGCAGCCTCCTGCCTGTCCCGGCAGATGATGACGCCCTTTCCAGCGGCAAGGCCGTCTGCCTTCACCACAACGGGCATCTCGACTTCGTTTATGTAGAGGAGGGCCTCCTTCGCGTCTTCGAAACACCTGTAAGAGGCCGTGGGTATGCCGCTACGGACCATGAGATCCTTGGCGAAGGATTTACTGCCCTCGAGCCTCGCCCCTTCGGCCGTGGGGCCGAATACGGAAAGGCCCGCCTCCTGAAACCTGTCCGCGATTCCGAGCGTCAGGGGCAGTTCAGGGCCCACCACAGTGAGGTCTATACGCTCTTTTGCGGCGAAGTCCCTGAGACCGTCGAGGTCGTAAGGCGCGATGGCCACGTTCTCGCCCTCGAGGGCCGTGCCGGCGTTTCCCGGCGCTATATAGACCTTCCCGACCTGCGGGCTTTCTTTCAACTTCCACGCCAGGGCGTGTTCCCTTCCGCCGCCGCCCACTACGAGTACCTTCATAATCCGCCTCTCTGCGCTCTCTCTGAAAAGACGTCAGTGCCTGAAGTGCCGGATGCCCGTAAAGACCATGGCGATATTGTGCTCGTTTGCGGCCTTTATGACCTCCTCGTCCCTTATGGAGCCCCCGGGCTGGATTATGGCCGTAACGCCCTTCTCCGCAGCAAGGTCCACGTTGTCGCGGAAGGGGAAGAAGGCGTCAGAGGCAAGGACGCTTCCCTTCACCTCGAGGCCCGCGTCCGCGGCCTTCATTACGGCTATCCGGGTCGAGTCTATGCGGGACATCTGCCCTGCCCCCACGCCCACGGTCATGCGGCCGCGTGCGAGGACGATGGCGTTACTCTTTACGTGCCTGGCCACGCTCCAGGCGAAGAGGAGGTCCTCCAGTTCCCTCTCGTCAGGACCCCGCTCCGTCACGGTCTTGAGGGCCGAGGCCGAGCCCCTGTCCGGGGTCTGAACGAGCACCCCGCCCGAGATGACCTTGATGTCGAGGGCGTCGCCGTTCTCCTCGACTATGGGCCCCGTTTCGAGGACCCTGAGGTTCTTCTTCTTTTTGAAGACCTCGAGGGCCCCGGGCTCGAACTCCGGGGCTATGACAGCCTCGAGGAATATTTCGGTGAGGGCCTCTGCCACCTCTACTGTGACGGTCCTGTTGAAGCCCACTATGCCGCCGAAGGCCGATTTGCTGTCGGTGCTGAGGGCGGACCTGTAGGCATCGAGGATGCCGTCCTTCGATACGGCCGCACCGCAGGGGTTGTTGTGCTTTATCACCACCGCCGCCGGCTCGCTGAACTCGCGCACAATAGAGAGGGCGGCATCGAGGTCGAGGAAGTTGTTGAAGGAAAGGGCCTTTCCCTGATGGACCTTCGCATCCGTCAGGAGCCCGCCTCCGCCCGTCCTGTAGAGGGCCGCCTCCTGATGGGGGTTCTCGCCGTAGCGTAGGTCCGCTGTCTTTGCGAACTGCAGGGTAAGCGTGTCGGGGAACCTCTTCTTCTCTTCCATCTCCGGCACGTCGGGCACGCTCCCGAGGTAGTTGGAGATGGCCCCGTCGTAGCGGGCCGTCAACTGGAAGACCTTCTTGGCGAGTTCGAAACGCGTCTTGAGTCCGAGGCAGCCCTTTTTCTTCTTCATCTCGTCGAGGATGCTCCAGTAGTCCGCCGGGTCCACGACTACGGCCACGTCACGGTAGTTCTTGGCCGCGGCCCTTATCATCGTGGGCCCGCCTATATCTATCTTCTCTATCGCCTCATCGAGGCTCGCCCCGCCTTCCACGGCCTCCTCGAAGGCATAGAGGTTCACCACCACCATGTCTATGGGAAGAAGACCGTATTCCTTCATCTCCTTCATCTGCGAGGGGGCGTCCCTGCGGGCCAGTATGCCGCCGTGTATCTTGGGGTGCAGGGTCTTCAGTCTTCCGTCGAGCATCTCTGGGAAACCCGTGAACGACGATATGGGTATCACGTTGACCCCGGCGCTCTTTATTATCTCCGCCGTGCCTCCCGTCGAGATGATCTCCACACCCATGGCCGCAAGTTCCTTTGAAAAATCGGCTACGCCCGTCTTGTCAGTCACGCTTATTATGGCCCTCGTAATCCTTCTCATCCTTCGCTCCCGATTTTTTTTCTCTTCCCGCCTCCTGCGGGACTGGAAAGTCCATGTTCCTCATGAATTCTCTCTCGAAGAACCTGCTCCCCGAAAGGGGCTGATATCTCGTCTCTCCGGCGACCCTCCTTGCGGCCCGTTTCCCCTCCTCGCCGAGGGCGAGGGCGGCGCCCTTCAGGGCCGCATCGCCCACGAAGGAGACTCTTTCACGCCAGGAAGGCTCTATAAGGCCCAGTGCCGCAAGAGAGCCGGGCCTGAGGCTGCTGCCGAAGGCGCCGGCGATATAAATCTTCTCCACGTCATCCGGGCCCATGCGGGACTTGCGGAGGAGCATGTTGATGCCCGCCCTTATGGCCGACTTGGCCGTCTGAAGGGACCTCACATCCTCCTGAGTGAGCACCACCTCGCCCCTCTGGCCCCTGAAGAGGATGAACTCGTTTCCCCCTTCCCTTTTTCTTATTCTCGTGGAGAGGACGGTCTCGACCTCGTCGGGGTCCTTTATCCTCCCCCCGGGTTCTATCACGTCCGCCTCGAGGAGGGCCGCAACGGCATCGACGAGGCCCGAGCCGCATATGCCCACAGGGGCCACGCCGCCTATCACATCGAGTGCGAGTCGGCCGCCGTCGAAACTCACGCCCCTTATTGCACCCCTCTCCGCCGTCATACCCGAGGAGATTCCCGCAGCCTCGAAGGCCGGGCCTGCAGCGGCGGATGTTGCCCTGAGCCCTCTCCCGTCGGAAAGGATGATTTCGCTGTTCGTACCTATATCGACGAGAAGGACCTTTTCATCCCTCTCACACAGACCGAGGGCCACGGCCGCAGCAACCGCGTCACCACCCACAAAGGCGCCCACCACGGGAAAGAGATATACCGTGGCTCCTGCGGCCCCGAGTCCGACCTCCTCTGCGGCAAAGACCCTCTCCTCCGTAAAGACCGGCCTGTAGGGCGCCCTCGTCATGGAAACAGGGCTTACGCCGCAGAAGATGTGCTCCATGGCCGTGTTGCCGGCGACTGTAATCCCGGCAACAGGCCCCCCTCCCGTCACCTCCTCGATAATCTCTCTGCAGGCGTCGGCGACTGCCCGCTGCATGCGTTCGAGCACCCCGGGGTCCCTCTCTACGGCCTCCATCCGGGAGATCACGTCCCGGCCCCAAGCCGACTGGGGGTTGGCACGCGATGCGGTCTTCAGGGTCTCGAGCGCAGGCACGCTGACAGCGGCGCCTGCCACGGTGGTGGTGCCTATGTCGAGGGCGACGCCCGGAGCAGCCTTTCTGCCTTCCTTCATCCCGGTCCCGGGCCCTTCCACGCGGCCCCCTACTGGAAGGAGACCGGGGGTGCGTTCGACAGGAGATACTTGATGTCGTCGTCTCTGAACTCGAGTCCCAGGCCGAGATACGCCGTGGCGAGCCCGATCCTGCTTATAAAGTCATCCGCACCGGCGGTGAAATAGAAGTACTTGTTGATGTTGAACCTGGCGCCCACCTTGAGATGGGGATTGCCCGTCTGGTTGAAGTCAAAGGCCTCGAATGTGAACCGGAGCCTGTTCTTCCAGGGCTCGTAGTCTATGCCCACGCCGCCTTCGGACTCTATGAGTCCCCCCCTCAGGGTCACGGGGCCGAAGCCCTTTGCAATCTCGGCGCTGAACTTGAGTTTGTCCGTAATGGTCGTCTGTGTGGTGGTGACCTTCGTGCCGTTTACGATCGTCGATTCCGTCTTTGTCGTCACCTTGCCCCGCGGGTCGTCCACCACCTCGAAGAGGTAGTACTTGTCGGACCTCGGCTGGACCCTGAAGGTAAGGTAGCCCTTTACGTCGTCCTCGGCGAAGAGGTACTCCCCCCTGTAGCCGAGATAGACGTGTATCTTCTGGGCCTGTTCGAGGAAACTGTTGATGCCCTTTACGGTCTTGCCGAGGCTCTCGGCCATCTCCCTGTCGTTGACGAGTTTTCCGATGGTACCCTCGCCGCGGTCTATCTTCTCGGCCACCCTCCCCATGGACTCGATCGTCTTCTTCACGTCAGGGGCGACCTCGCCGGTGACCCTGTTGAGGGTCTCCATGGCCCGCTCCAGTTTGACTGCGGCGGTCTTCAGGTTGGCCACCCCTTCTCTCAGGTTGGCCCTGTTCTCCTCGATGAGGCCGTTCAGGCTTCTCGACGTCTCCACGAGCGAGGTGTTGAGGTTGTTTACGGCCTCCTCCAATGCCTTCGCGATCCTCGGGCCGTCCTTTCCGAGGACCCTCGAGAAGGTCTCGATATTGGCCACGATGGTGTCTATCTTCTCGTCGTTCTTCTTTATGAGGGCGTTTACATTGCCCGTCATCTCCCTGATGTTGCCCACTATATCCTTTATCGTCCTCTGGCCCTCGGGCCCGCCGAGCACGTTCCCGAGGCTCTCGCTTATCTTGCGAAGGTCTGTGGAGAGGTCGCTCAGCGAGGTGAGGAGGCGGTCGATGTCCATGTACTTCGCCGTACGCGTTATCTCCTGGCCGTCCTTGAGGGGCGGAGAGCCGGGCGCACCCGGTATGAGTTCGAGGTATTTTTCGCCGAGAAGGCCCGTCGACTTGAGGGCCGCCGTAAAGTCCCTGCCTATCTTCACGTCGCGGTTTATGAGGAGTTCGAGACGCGCCTTGTTCCCCGTAAGCGTTATCTTCTTGACCCTTCCCACCTCCACGCCTGCCACCTTCACCGAGGCGTTTATGTCGAGTCCAGCGGCGGAGTCGAAGGTGGCGTAAAGTGTATAACCCTCGGCCTTGCCCAGCCTGAAGCCGCCCACCTTGAGGGACATGTACACCAGGAGCATAATCCCTATGAGGACGAAAAGGCCAACCTTGGCCTCTGGCGACAGAGTGAAAAAGCCTGTTTGCTTTTTATCCATCTCTTCCTGTCCCGGGTCGTGGGGCCGTGCGGGCACCGGTGCCTTTCTTCAGTAGACCCTGATGGGGCCTTCGGACCTGCCTTCGAGGAATTGCCTCAGTACGGGATTGGGATTCACCTTTATCTCTTCCACCGTGCCCTCGGCGATTATCTTTCCGCCGTGGAGCATGGCGACCTTGTCCGCAATGCGGTAGGTAAAGGGTATGTCGTGCGTTATGAGAACATAGGTCGTTCCGAGGGCCTTCTGCGTGTCGAGGACCATGTCGGCGATGGAGGCCGACATTATGGGATCGAGTCCCGTCGTTGGCTCGTCGAAGAGCACTATCTCCGGGTCCATTATTATGGCCCTCGCAAGGCCCACGCGCTTTCTCATGCCGCCGCTGAGGTCGGCGGGCATCATGTCTTCGACGCCCTCGAGACCGACGCGCCTCAACTTCTCCTTCACCGCCTTCAGGATGTCTTCGTCCGACAGATCGGTATGTTCCCTCAGGGCGAAGCCGACGTTCTCGGCAACCGTCATGGAGTCAAAGAGTGCGGCGCCCTGAAAGAGCATGCCGAAGCGTTTTCGCACCTCGTTCCATTCCTTCTCCTTCAGGGCCGTGAGATCGAGGCCGTCGAGGAGGATTCTACCGGAGTCGGGCCTCAAGAGACCGATGATGTGCTTTATGAGGACGCTCTTGCCCTCGCCGCTGCGGCCGATGATGACGGTTATCCTGCCGCGGTTTATCTCGAGGTCGACCCCGTCGAGGACCTTCTTGTCGCCGAAGGACTTTTTCAGGCCACTAATTTTTATCATATATGCTACCCGCTATCAAGTCAGGCCAGGAGCGACGACAGTATGTAGTCGCCGATGAGTATCATGACGCTGCCCATGACCACGGAACTGGTGGCCGCCCTGCCCACACCCTCGGCCCCTCCCTTTGCATTGTAGCCGTTGTAACTGGCCACGAGGGTCGTTATGAGGCCGAAGACAAAGGCCTTGCTGAGGCCGGTCAGGATGTCTTCCACATGGACGAAGTCTATGGTACGTCCTATGTACACGCCGGGATTTATGCCGAGGAGGTTGACGCCCACGAGGTATCCGCCCACGACGCCGACGAAGTCGGTTATGATGGTGAGCACAGGGAACATGAGGACTCCCGCCACTATCCTCGGCACCACCAGATACTTTATGGGGTTTACCGCCATGGTGATGAGGGCGTCTATCTGCTCGGTGACCCTCATGGTCCCCAGTTCCGTGGCCATGGCGCTGCCGGCCCTTCCGGTGACCATGAGTCCCGTGAGCACGGGGCCCAGTTCCCTGGCCATGCTGAGGGCCACGGTGGGCCCCACGAGGCTCTCTGCGCCGAACCTCTTGAGGGCGTTGTAACTCTGAAGGGCCAGGACCATGCCCGTAAAGGAGCCGGTCAGTATGACGACGAAGAGGCTCTGCACGCCCACGAACTCCATCTGTCTGAAGATGTTCCTCAGTTTGAGGGGCGGTGTAAAGAGGAGGATGAAGGCCTGGAAGAGCATAATGGACATACTGCCGGCCGTGTCCACCACGAGGCCCGTAATGCGACCCAGTTTTTCAAGGTACCGCTTCATACGTAGACCCTCGGAACGCGCCTCGAAATGTTGCAGAAGACCTCGTAACTGATGGTGCCGGACTTCTCGGCCATCTCCTCCACGGTAATCCTCTCCCGGCCCTGCCGGCCGAGTACCACGACCTCGTCTCCGGTTTCCACGCCATCGATATCGGTCACGTCGCACATGGTCATGTCCATGCAAACGAGGCCCACCACAGGAGCACGCCTGCCCCTTATGATAACATCGGCCTTTCCGGAAAGCCGCCTCGAAAACCCGTCGGCATATCCGATGGGAAGGACCGCTATGCGGCTGGGCCTGCGGGCCACGAACTTCCTGCCGTAACTGACCGAGGCGCCGACCGGTATGGACTTGACCTGCATTACACGGGTCCTTATCTCCATGACGGGTTCGAGGTCCATGCGTCCGTCGAGGTGGGGCGCGGGGGTGGAGCCGTAAAGCATTATGCCCGGCCGTGCGAGATTGAAGAGGGGGTCACGGAAGCCTGCGATGGCCGCGCTGTTCGCCATATGGACGTAGCGGGGATTGACGCCCTCGCCTCTGACCGCCTCGACCACATCCCTGAAGACCGCTATCTGCCCGGCGGCGAAGGAGAGGTCGGGGCTGTCCGCCTCTGCAAGGTGAGTCAGGATGCCCTCTACAGTTACGCCGTCGAGGGCCTTTACGGCCCTTATGAAGGAGAGGGCCTCGTCGGGCCTTATACCGAGCCGGCCCATGCCTGTATCCACCTTGACGTGAACGGGCTTCACAACGCCCCGCCTCGAGGCCTCGGAGTCTATTTCCTCAACCGTCTCGAGGTCAAAGACGACCGGCGTGAGGTCGTAGTCGAAGAGGGCTCCGGCCTGCCCCTCGAATACCCCTCCAAGGACGAAGACGGCGGCCTTTATTCCCGCCTCCCTCAACTCCACGCCCTCTTCCACCATGGCCACTCCGAAGGACTCGCACCCGAGGGCCTCAAGGAGGCGCGATACATCCACGGCGCCGTGACCGTAGGCGTCGGCCTTGACCACAGCCATCATCTCAGTTGCCGGGCCCATGGCCCTTCTCAGGGCGGTGTAGTTCCTCTTGAGGGCTCGGGTACTTATGATCGCGGTGGTGGGCCTGCCTGTCAAGGGGACTCCAATAAAAAGACTTTATTTAACAGGTATTTGATAGCATTTTCAGAGGCCGTCTGTAAAGGGAAAAAGGCGGCCCCCGGCGGGCGGGTCAATCAAAAAAACCCCGACTCCTTCGGGGTTCTTGAGACTATTCGATTTATCGTGCCCTCGGGACGTTCCCTCCTGCTGCCACCATGCCCGGAATCTTTCTCCGACACTCCCACACTCCGACACGATGCGGGCCGCTAATCGGAGAGGGCCCCGGCAACAGCCGGGTTCATCGAAAGGCTCTTGCCGAGTTTCTTGAGGGCACTCGACTCAATCTGCCTTACACGCTCCCTCGTGACTCCGAGGCGGTCTCCGATGGTCTGCAGACTCTCGGGCCTGTCGGACATGACCCTCTTTTCTATGACGAGGCGCTCCCTGTCGCTCAAAAGTTTCATCGCCTCGGACACCTCCTTTTTGACGATGGCCCCCGTCTCCATCTTCGCCAGGGCCTCCTCCTGATCCGCATCAGAGGCCACGAGCATGTCCTGGTGGACGGTGTTGCCCTCGTCACCGAGGGGGGTGTTGAGAGAGAATTCGTCGATCACGGCCTCTTCAGTGGTCGGGTGGTTCCTGTAGAAGAGGCTCTTCTTGAGGGCCCTCGGGCTCCTCTTCACGAGACCCACGGTCTTTATGATGAAGTCCTGTATGGCGGACTTTATCCACCATGTGGCGTAGGTGATGAACCTCACCCCCTTGTAGGGATTGAACTTCTTCACTGCGAGCATGAGGCCGATGTTGCCCTCCTGTATGAGGTCCACGAGGCGGCAGCCGTAGTGGCGGAACTGAAGGGCAATTCTCACCACATAACGGAGGTTGGAGGTCACCAGTTTGTGGGCGTCCTCTATACGCCTCTCCCTGTAGTAGCGCTCGGCAAGGGTGTACTCCTCCTCCGGACTTAGGACAGGGTATCTGTTTATCTCCGAGAGATAGAGCTGCAGGGAATCGGCCACAACCGGCAGATCCATTTTTTCAGCCTCCTGAACGCAATATTCCGATACTTATTGCCTGTATTTCTTCGATGCCCCCCTCTAAATATTATATTGTCCGCCCCGGGGGATGTCAAGATGAGGAAAAGTATCTCGAGGACACAACGGGGCACCGTGGGAATGCCTTAAGGGAAACGTGGGGGGCCGTGGGCGCCGGGGCCTCAGTGGGCCTCCTCGAGGGCCGCTCCGAAGTACATCATGGAGAGAAGGGCGAAGATGAAGGACTGGATGAAGACGACCACCACTCCGAGAAGGGTCGAAATGGCAAGGAGCGGGTAGGCGATGGGCATGAGTATGAGGAGTACGGCCACTATCTGCTCGTGGCCCATCATGTTGCCGAAGAGCCTGAGAGAGAGGGAAACGGGCCTTGCGAAGTGTCCAATTACCTCGATGGGTATCATGAGAGGTGCGAGCCACCATACGGGGCCCATGAAGTGCTTGAAGTACTTGAGTCCGTGTTCCTTCACGCCTATGATGTGGGTCATGAAGAAGACGATTATGGCCAGCCCGAGCGTGGTGTTGAGGTTCGCCGTGGGCGGCAGAAGACCTGGAATCATCCCTGCGGCGTTGGAAAAGAATATGAAGACGGCAATGGTGGCGATGAAGGGGAAGTACCTTCTGCCCTTTTCTCCCATGGTCTCCACCACGAGGTCGGCGAAGAACTCGTAGACCACCTCGGCGATGCCCTGCAGGCTCCCCGGTATGAGTTCGAGTTTTCTTGCGAAGAAGAAGGAGAATATGGCAAGGGCGATGCTTATGTATACCATCATGGCCGTGTGCTCGGCCATGCCGAATGTGGGTAGTAGTATCCCGGAGTGCATCGTTACCTGAGTTCCTCCTTTGCAAGATATATGAGGCTGCCCACGGCCGTGAAGATGGATACCGTTATGCCGGCGACGATCGCCCAGGGCTCGGCCACGGCCTTCTCCCTGATTATGAAGAATATGACCCCGGCTGTAAGGAAGAACCGGAGGTAGTACCTTGCGGCCACGAAGGAGATTACCTTCTCGGGCGGCCTTTTCATGGCCCTCTTCACTATATTGAAGAGCCAGACTATGTTGAGAAAGCCGAGGACGTATCCTGCAGCGAAACCGCCTGTGTAGCGCTCGGCGGACAGGGCGAGTACGGCCGTACAAAGGAGTCCGGCCGAAAGGTTCATCAGGGCCGCCCGCCATGCGCCGGGCAGACCCGCCGTCTTTCTCAGCGCCTCACCCGCCATATTTCCTCGCCGTCGTATAGATGTTCTTGAACCCCGCCGCTATGCCGAACAAAAGAAACAATATGGTCAGCCAGGGTTTGGTGCCGAAGTACCTGTCGAGGTATATGCCGATGGCGAGCCCGATAAAGGTCGAGGCCACCATCTGGATGCCCATGGAGGCGATGGTGTAGAGGCCCTTCAGTGCGCCGCGGTTTTTTTTTCAGCCATGGCCTTAAGTCAAACCCTGCAAGACTGTCACCCGGCGAGTCCGAAAGACGGCCCCTCAGGAAGCCTTCGCCCCCCGGTCAGTCACGGTTTCGCCTCATCGCTATGCCGCCCGGGTAAATCCCGGAATTATTAACACAACGGAAGGCCTGAAGTCAAACCTTTTGTGGCCGCGCTGAAAAACCGCGCTCAACCGCCCGGTCCCCTGAAGGAGACCCTCCTGAAGGACCTCTTTCCCACCTGAAGTAGATAGGTTTTGTCCGTTGAGAGCGCGGCCTTCCTGTCGGTAACCTTCTCGCCGTCCACCCTTACGCCGCCCTGGGCCATGAGCCTCATTGCGCCTGAGGTGCTCGGCGCAAGTCCAGCCTCGACCATCACCTTAGGGAGCCACATCTCCTCTTCCGCGCACTCTATTACGGTCTCCTCTATCTCTTCGGGGGTCTTTTTCTCCTTGAAAAGCGTCCTGAATGCCTCCCGAGCCTTCTCGGCCGCCTCTTTTCCGTGAAAACGTGCCGTTATCTCGAAGGCGAGGGCCTCCTTTGCGTCACGCGGGTGGATTTTTCCATCCCTTATCTCACGTAGCCTTTCCTCGGGCACGTCCGTGAGGAGTTCGTAGTAGCGGAGCATCAGTTCGTCGGAGATGGACATAATCTTGCCGAATATCTCGGAAGGCGGCTCCGTGATGCCTATGTAGTTTCCGTAGGTCTTGCTCATCTTCTGAACGCCGTCGGTGCCCTCGAGGAGCGGCATGGTGAGGACGCACTGCGGGCGCTGGCCCATGTGACGCTGGAGTTCGCGGCCCACGAGGAGATTGAATAGTTGGTCCGTACCGCCCAGTTCAACGTCGGCGTTGAGCACGACGGAGTCGTAGCCCTGCAAAAGGGGGTAGAGGAACTCATGTATGGCGATGGGCTGGCCCGAGCGGTATCTCTTCTGGAAGTCGTCCCTCTCGAGCATCCTGGCAACCGTGTACCTCGATGCCAGTTCGATGAAGTCCGCCGGAGTGAGGCGGTTGATCCATTCGCTGTTGAAGACGACCTCGGTCCTTTCGGAGTCGAGGATCTTGAAGGCCTGGTCCGTGTAGGTCCTCGCGTTCTTTTCAATCTCCTCGCGCGTAAGGGGCCGGCGGGTCTCGCTCCTGCCCGAGGGGTCTCCTATCATGGCGGTAAAGTCGCCTATGAGGAGGATGACCCTGTGGCCCAGGTCCTGAAAATTCTTCAATTTCTGCATGAGGACCGTATGTCCGAGGTGAAGGTCGGGGGCCGTGGGGTCGAAGCCCGCCTTTACTTTGAGGGGTTTTTTCGAGGAGATGGACTCGGCGAGCCTCTCGCGGAGTTCCTCCTCGGAAATGATATCGACGGCGCCCCTCTTTATGAGCCCCATCTGGCGCTCCACCTCTGCCGCCGCATCCCTGGAGGAGGGTCTCTTCTTCTTTTCCTGCGCCATCAGTCCTCGAGCCCCCTCTTTATGCGTTCGATCCTGAGGGCACGGCCGTCCGAGGAGTTCACTGTGACGTATACGCCCTGCAGTTCTATGCCCCCTGTGGCCACCTCGAACCTTACGGGCATGTCGGTCAGAAACCTCTCTATTATCCTGTCCTTCTTCATGCCTATTATCGAATCCGTGGGCCCGGTCATTCCGGCGTCGGTTATGAAGGCCGTGCCCCTGGCCAGGAGCCTCTCGTCGGAGGTCTGCACATGGGTGTGGGTGCCTATGACGGCACTCACCATGCCGTCGAGATACCACCCCATGGCCGCCTTCTCCGAAGTGGTCTCGGCGTGCATGTCGACGATTATGACAGGGGTCTCCTCCCTTATCCTCTCCACGGCCGCCCTCGCAGCCCTGAAGGGACAGTCGATCCTGTCCATGAAGACCCTGCCGGCGACGTTTACCACGCCGACCTTCACACCCGAGGCGCAGTGCCGGACCGTGTGGCCCGTGCCAGGCACCCCGGGCGGGTAGTTCTCGGGCCTGAGGATGTCGCTCTCGGAGCCGAGGAGTTCGATGACCTCTTTCCTGTCCCAGATATGGTTTCCCGAGGTGAAGACGTCGATATTGAGTTTCTTCAGTTCCTCGTAGATTTCGAGTGTTATGCCGAAGCCTCCGGCGGCGTTCTCGCCGTTGGCCACGATGAGGTCGGGGTCGAGGTCGCAGACGAGGTCAGGGAGTATCTCCCTTACGGCGCGCCTTCCGGGCCTGCCTATGATATCTCCTATAAATAGTATGCCCGTCGTGCCGCCGGCCATCCGTCCCCTCTCCGCTCCGCCTCAGCGTGCATACTCAACGGCCCGCGACTCCCTTATGACCGTCACCTTTATCTGTCCCGGATAACTCAGATCCTTCTCGATTCTGCGCGCTATATCCTTTGAGAGGACGACGGCGTCCTCGTCGGTGACGGACTTGTTGCCCACCATGACCCTTATCTCACGGCCGGCCTGAAGGGCGTAGCACTTCTCGACGCCGGGAAAGTCCCTTGCTATTTTCTCCAGTTCCTCGAGCCTCTTTACGTAACTCTCTATCATCTCACGCCTTGCGCCGGGCCTTGCGGCCGAGAGTTTGTCGGCGGCCTGCACGAGAACGCCGTAGATGTTCGTGGGGTTGTCGTCATGGTGGCTCCCTATGGCGGCCACAACCTTGGGGGATTCCCCGTACTTCTTCGCCAGTTCGGCGCCGATGGCCGCATGTGGCCCCTCGACCTCGTGATCCACGGCCTTGCCTATGTCATGGAGAAGACCCGCCCTCTTGGCGGTCTTCACGGAAAGGCCCAGTTCGGAGGCCATGATGCCGCAGATGAAGGCCACCTCCATGGAATGGGAGTAGACGTTCTGCGTGTAACTCGTCCTGAACTTGAGCCGTCCTATGAGTTTCTGTATCTCCTTGTGTATGCCGTGAAGGCCCGTGTCGAAAACGGCCCTCTCGCCGGCCTCGGCTATGGCCTTGGCCACCTCCTTCTCGACCTTTGAGACCACCTCCTCTATGCGCGCCGGGTGTATCCTGCCGTCGGTGATTAGCCTTTCGAGGGACTGCCTGGCTATCTCCCTCCTCACGGGGTTGTGTCCCGAAAGGATGACGGCCTCGGGCGTGTCGTCTATTATGACGTCTATACCCGTTGCGGCCTCGATGGCCCGTATGTTCCGGCCCTCGCGCCCTATGATCCTGCCCTTCATGTCGTCGCTGGGAAGGCTCACCACGGAGACGGTCTTCTCGGCCACGTAGTCTCCGGCATACCTCTGAATGGCGAGGCTTATTATGTTCTTGGCCTTTCTCTCCGCCTCGGCCTGCAGTTCCTCCTCGATCCTCCTCAGGGTCTTACCCGCCTCGTGCTTGGCCTCGCTTTCCATGGCCTCGACGAGCATCCTCTTGGCCTCCTCGGCCGTGAGCCCGGATATCTTCTCCAGTTTCTCCCTCTCGCTGGCGATGAGTTCCTCCAGTTTCGCCTCAGACTCCTTCAGGCGTCTTTCCTGGCCGGCCAGGGCCCTGTCCCTCTTCTGAAGGTCCTCGTCCTTCCTTTCGAGGAGTTCGAACTTCCTTTCGAGGCCCTCTTCCCTCGACTGGAGCCTCCTTTCGAGGGCGGCAAGTTCCTTCCGCCTCTCGGCCATCTCCTTCTCGAACTCGCTCTTGCCCTGAAAGATTATGTCCTTGGCCTCGAGCCGGGCGTCCTTCTTTATGTTCTCTGCCTCTTTCTCGGCCTCCTGTATTATGGCCTCGGCCCGCGTCTCGGCGGAGGCGATATTGCCCTCCACTATCTTCTTCCTCAGGAAGAAGCCGACGCCGAGCCCTATGACTATGGATACGACAGCGGTGAGTGCAAAGATTATGCTTATGGAAATGTCCATCTCAACCCCCTCTTCTATATTTTAAGGCGGCGCCTCCAGGCCCGATGGGCCCCGGCCGCCGGATTCAGCGCCCGCGGACTTCGATCGTCCTCTCTTCGGTCACGATCACGTCGACCGACACGTCATGGGCCTCGCACGGTATGGAGCCCGCCTCGAGGACCTGAAACTCGTAGGCAAGGGCAGTAATGAGGCCCTTTGCCTCGGCCAGCGCCCTGTCGAAGTAGCCCTTGCCGAACCCGAGCCTCGCTCCGCTCTCGTCAAAGGCCACACCGGGCACCACTATGAGATCGAGTTCGCTCGCCTCGACCGACTCTCCCCCGGCCGGCTCCTTTATCCTGTACGAACCCTCGGAGAGTTCTTCACGCCCGGTGACCCTGTAGAACCTGAGCCCGCCTCCGGTGACGGCCGGATAGAAGACCTTCTTGCCCTGACGGGTCGCCTCCTCGAAGATGTCGCCCGTCAGGACCTCGCCCCCGAAGGACGAGTAAAGGGACAGGCGCTCCGAGGCCCTGAAGAAACCCTCGGCCATGAACCTCTTTTCGATATCGAGGCTCAGGCGCCAGACCTCCTCGAAGGGCATCTCGCGGCGCACCTCGAGGAGCCTGCCGCGCAGGCGCTCCTTGACGGCTCTTGTGTCCATTGAGGAAATACTTTCCGGGAAAGGTGATGCCGAAGGGCCGGAGGTGTTCAGACGAGGACGGCTGCGTCCTTTAGCGTGCAAGAGGAATGCTTCACGGCAGGGCCGCAATCTTTCTGAAATTGCCTTTCTCTTTCATCTACTGCCGTTTTAAGTGCTTTTCTTCCTATACAACACGCCATGACGAAGTCCGTCTACGGCGCCTCTGCCCCGTCCTCTATCGGGGCATGTTTCTCCCCCACCATGGCCGTGTCGACCGCATTTTGAACCTGTTATAAACAGGTGGGCGCCCTTTAAAACTCCTTTCGACTTTCCCGGCTACGGGGACCTGTCGGCCGCGAGTCAGGGAGGGCTCCCTCTTTACGTATGTTGGTTCTAAACATACAGATCGATCACAAACCGGGCAGGGGAGAAGTCAGTATGCAAGTCTCCTGCCTATGAGTTCCGTCAACTCCTCGGACTTTTTCTCCAGCCTTTCAAGTATCTCTTTCGACTTTATAACCTCGCCGGTTATGTTGAGCGCTGCAAGGAGCGCCAGATCCAGTGTTGAAACGGCTCTCGAACTCTTCTTGACCTCCTCTATCTTTTTGTTGAGGTACTCTTCAACAGTCCTGATGTAGTCCTCGTCTTCCTCGCTCTTGACCACCAGTCTGTGGCCGTTTATCATGAGTTCCCTTACGATCTTCAAGCCATCCTCACGAGCCCGGCATGACAGACTCTATCCTCGAAAGCAGCGATTCGACCTTTTCCCTGATGCGGGTCTTCTCCACGTCGAGTTTCTCTATCTTTTCCCTGAGTCCCTTTATCTCCAGGTCCTTCAGTTCGACGGCCTCTCTGAGAGCCCTGTTCTCCTCCAGAACGGCCTGGTGCCTCTCGAGGAGTTCCAGTATGCTGTTCTCAAGACGTTTGAGCATGACATGCGCCGCCCTTCACCGGACTGAGAGGCCTGGCGGCCTTCATATGGCCTTGACCGTCCTGTACGGCCGGGAAGGCCCCGCATGGCCCCCGTCCGTATGGCCCCGCCCGTATGCCCCCCCGGAAGTCCCGGCGACAGGGGCCTCCCGTGGTCCCACAAAAGGCGCCCCCATCGGCCCCTGAAGAGCCACGCGAGGGCCCGGCCAGCGTAGTTATATATTACGTTTTTCAGGGGAAATAGTCAAGGTCTATGATTTGAAAGGCCCCGGCGGGACGGGACCCCGGAAGGCGGCGGGTCAGTAGGCGTAGAGCCTGCCGTAGGGTCTGGCGGATACGGGGATGAGTTTCCTGAATTGTCCCTTCATCACCTCATCGAGGTCGAGTCCCAGGTCCTCGCAGAACTCGCCGAGGAGTTTTTTCAACTCTTTCATATCCTCATCGCCGGGCTCCATTATGCCCACCTCTTTACCGCAGTACCTCTCCTCGACCTCGCCGCGCACGTATATCTTGCCGCCGTGCATGCCCGTGCCGAGGTAGTCGCCCACGATGGGACGGCCCGGGTGGGACTCGAGCCCGAGTATAATGAGGATGCCTCCGGCGAGGTATTCGCCGCAGAAGTCGCCGGCAGTGCCGCCGGCTATGATGACGGGCCTCTGCTTCTTGAGGCCCTTCATGTGGATGCCAACCCTGTAGCCCACGTCTCCGAGGATGTGGAGTTTTCCGCCCCTCATGCCGTATCCGAGGACGTCTCCGGCATGCCCGTGGACCACCACCTTGCCGCTGTTCATGGTGTTGGCGATGTTGTCCTGCGCATTGCCCCTCACTATTATGGTGGGGCCGTCCATGAAGGCGGCGAGATCGTTTCCGGGCACGCCCTCTATGATTATCGTCGCATCGCCCCTGAGGCCGTCACCTATGTAGTACTGGCCGTTCACGTTCTTGAGGAGTATCTCCTTTTCGCCTTCGGCCACGGCGCGGCGTACCTTCTCGTTGAGGTCCCTGTAGTAAAGTCCACTGGCGTCTATTTCGTACATTCCCTTCTTTCTCCCCTCTTCGGAGGCCTGGCCCCCGGTGTCTCCACACTGCCTGTTCCCGGCGGTCTACCTTCCGGCGGGCTTTACGCCAAGGATATCGAGCGTCTGCGTGTCGAGCCCCACTCCGCGGAGTCTCTCGCGATTTCCCCTGAGGCTCTCGATGGCGTTTATGCCGAGGGCCCCGAGTATCTCCTTTATCTCGTGGCTCCAGGCGCGAAGGAGGTTGATGAGCCTTTCGGCGTAGACCTCTGGATCTAACCTTACGGTCAGTTCGGGCCTCTGGGTGGTGATGCCCCAGGAGCAGTTGCCCGTGTAGCACTTGCCGCAGACCGTACACCCCATGGTAATGAGCGCCGCCGTGCCTATGGCGACGGCATCTGCTCCGAGGGCAATGGCCTTTACGGCGTCTGCGCTTGAACGGATGCCGCCTGCGGCCACGATGGAGGCCTCGTTCCTTATGCCCTCCTGCCTGAGGCGGTCGTCCACGGCGGCCACAGCGTGCTCTATGGGTATACCCAGGTGGTCGCGTATGATGGTCGGCGCGGCGCCGGTGCCGCCCCTGAAGCCGTCGAGGTACACGATGTCCGCTCCTGCCCTCACGATGCCCGAGGCAATGGCAGCTACGTTGTGCACCGTGGCTATCTTGACGGAGACGGGCTTGTAGTTCGTAGCCTCCTTTATGGCGTAAATGAGTTGCCTCAGATCCTCGATGGAGTATATGTCGTGCTGGGGGGCGGGAGATATGGCGTCCGTGCCCACCGGTATCATCCTGGCCCTGGCCACCTGGAGCGGTATCTTCTCTCCGGGAAGGTGTCCGCCTATGCCGGGCTTGGCGCCCTGTCCTATCTTTATCTCCACGGCCACTCCGGCGTTGAGGTAGTCCGGGTTGACGCCGAACCTTCCGGAGGCGACCTGGACGATTATGTTCGACCTGTAGGGGAAGAGGTCCTCGTGAAGGCCACCCTCGCCGGTGTTCATGAGGGTGCCGCACTCTGCGGCGGCCATGGCCAGCACCTTCTGTGCGTTGAGGCTTATGGAGCCGAAGGACATGGGCGAGAATATGACCGGCAGTTCCAGTTTCAACTGAGGCGGAAGTTCGGTCTTGACCCGCACCTTGCCGTCCTTGCCCCTTTCGACCTCGATCCGCGAGGGTTTCTTTCCCAGATAGGTGCGAAGTTCCATGGGCTCGCGGAGCGGATCTATGGACGGGTTGGTGACCTGACAGGCATCGAGGAGCAGGTGGTCGAAGAGTACGGTGTAGGGCAGGTCGCTGCCCATGCCGGTAAGCGGTATGCCGCCCGTTTCGGCCTGCTTCTTGATGTTCCTTATGTTGTGATAGCCCCAGTAGGCGTTGGCCTTGAACCTCGTGGGGTTCTCGAGAATCTGTATAGCCTCTGTGGGACAGTAGTGGTAGCACCTGAGGCACCTCACGCACCTGGACGTCTCTATGAGTATCCTGTCGCCGCCCCAGGAGTACACACTCCATCCGCAGTTCTGGATGCACCTCTTGCACCTGATGCATTTCTCCCTGTCTATCGTGGCGAGATATTCAGGGGGCGCAAGGCTCTTGAACATTTCTTCCTCCCAATTTCAGCAAGGCGGCGCCACCTGTGGATGCGCCGCCGGCTCTGTTTCGGACCGAAGGGTCTCAGCCCTCGACGTTCACTATGACCGGTTCACCGGCCCTCGGGGCCCAGACCTTCTCCGGGTCGGGACATATGGCCCTTATGGCCGACTCTTCGCTGGCCATGTAGACGACGTCTCCCTTTTCGGCGGCCACGAGGGGTCTCAACTTTATCCTGTCGTTGATGCCCACGAGCCCACCGCTGTGTCCGAAGAGGACGGAGAAGGGGCCGTTGAGAAGCGCACTGCCGTAGGTGACCCTGAGGGCCGTGAGAAGACTCCTGTCCTCCTCCGGCATCTCGTCTATGTCCTTCCAGAACGGAGAGGCCAGGGCTGTGCAGGCCACGTCTATGTCGAGGCCGTGTCGCCTGACGAGGAGGTCCAGCAGATATGTGACCACCTCGGTGTCCGTAAGGAGCGTAAGTTTGTAGCCGAACATCTCGAGGTATCTCTTGTTTATGCCGTAGGACGATATCTCGCCGTTGTGCACTATGGACCAGTCGAGGAGTGTGAAGGGGTGCGCACCGCCCCACCATCCAGGCGTATTCGTGGGAAACCTCGTGTGGGCCGTCCAGATGTAGCCCTCGTACTCCTCTATCCTGAAGAAGGCGGCGATCTCCGCAGGCGTGCCCACGCCCTTGAAGGCCCCCATGTTCTTGCCCGAACTGAAGACGTAGACGCCCTCCATCTCGGAGTTTATCTTCATCACCGTATGGACGACGAAGTCGTCCGGGCCCATGTCGGCTGTGAGTCTTTCGTCGAGGGGATGGACGAAATATCTGACGAGGAGCGGCGTGATGGTTATGCCCCTTACGGGGGCGGTAGGTATCTCCTCTGTTTTCTCTACCCTGAAGTTGTCCCTCAGGTAGTCCTCGGCCGCCAGCCTCACGGAGGGGTCGTCGTACATTATGTGCAGGGCATAGTGCTCGGGAAAATCCGGGTAGATGCCGTAGGCGGCATAGCCCGCGCCGAGGCCGTTACCCCTGTCGTTCATGAGGCAGAGCGACTTTACGATCTCCGCGCCGCTTACGCGCTCCTTCTTCCTGTGGGCGAAGCCCGTCAGGCCGCAGCCCGAAATGTCCTTCTGATAAAGGTGGTTCATCTCTTCTCTTCCTTCAGCGCCCCGGTCTTTTCCTCGCCCCTGAGGGCACCGTAAATTATCTTGAACTCGTCGCCGCCGCCCTTTTTGGCCTCCGGAAGGCCGAGCCTCTTTCTGGCGCCCACGTTGGGCTCTCCGAGGCGGCCCGTCTTTACGAACATGTTCCAGCCCCTCTTGACCTGGGCCGGATAGTAGCCCTTCTTCGCCGCTATGGTCCTCATGGCGGTCATGGCGTTCTCAAAACCGTAGTGCTGGTAGCACATCTCGAGGCAGTGGTGGCACTCGAGACACTGCCATATGTGCTTCGACCTGAGCCAGTGCTCGTACTCGCCCTTCAGTATGTCCCTTATGACGGCCCGCGGGTCGTAGCCCGGGAAGGTGAGGCACGAGGGACAAACGTCGTAGCAGGCCCCGCACCGTGAGCACATCTCGAGGAGTTTCATGTCCAGATGGGATTTTATCATCTCGTTCCCCTTTATGATTCTCTCCCTCAGACGAGCGCGCCGAGGGAGTTTATTTCCTCGTCTATTTCGCTTGCCGCCGAGGCGACCTTCTCCTGCATCTTCTGCCACTTCTCGAGGAAGGGCGTCACGTCCACTCTGTGGTGTCCGAGGCCCAGTTCCTCGGGGCTCCTGCCGAGGGCAAGTCCCAGCAGTTCGGTGAAGTAAAGGACGGGCGTGCCCAGTTTCTCGCCCTCCCTTATCATGAGGAACTGGTTATTGTCGAACTGCAGGTAACAGGAAGGGCAACAGAGAACGAGAGCGTCGGCCCCTATCCTCTTCAGTTCAATAAGTTTCTCTCTTGCCAGTTGGAGGGCGTTTTCGTGCTGGTCCACCCTGTCGAGGCCCTGGCCGCAGCACATCATCTTCGTCCTGAAGGAGAGAGACTCGGCTCCGAGGGCCCTCACCAGATTGTCGAACTTCTTCGGCTCCATGGGGTCGTCGTTCTTCAGGGCATGGGAGGGACGTATCATGTGGCAGCCGTAGTGTATGGCCAGTCTCATGCCCCTGAAGTCCTTCTTTATCTTCTCCTTTATCTTGCCCGGGCCCACATTGTCGTGGAAGAAGGGTACGAGGTGAAAAAGGCCCGCCTTTCCGGTAAAGCGCCTGTTCACCTTTTCGAGGACCCTGTTGACCTCTTCCTTCTCGGCAGGGTTTCTCACCAGGTCCTCGCGCACGGTGGCCAGGTTGGAGACGCAGCCCGTGCAGGGGCTCACGAGGTCAATTCCCTTTTCGTCCACTATACTCACGTTCCTTGCCGCCGTGACGACGAAGAGGCCGTGGTCGATGTTGTTGACGAGGGACTTTTCGGGACAGCAGGTAAAGCCCTCCACGTCCCTGTAGGGAAGGCCGAACTCGTCGAGGACGATCCTCGTCGATTTTTCAAGGAAGGGGAAGCGCGTCTGTATGGTGCATCCCCAGAATACTGCAAACTCTTTCATAATGGCATCCCGCTCCTCACCGCGCCTTTGACGAGCGAAGGTCGCAGTGAAAGGATTTCAGGCCCTGGCGGCCCCTGCGGGGCCGCCCACTTCAAGACCCTTGTAAAGCCGCCGGCGGCGGCACGGCCTCTTCTGCCTTTTACGAATCAGGAGTCGGCGGGCACGCAGGCGTCCACGGGACAGACCTCCGCGCACTTGGGCTCGTCATAATAGCCCTTGCACTCGACACACACATTGGGGTCGATTACATAGATGTCGCCCTCTGAAATGGCTCCAACGGGACACTCGGGCAGACAGACCCCGCAGGCAACACAATCCTCGGTAATCTTGAGCGCCAAGACGTATCACCACCTTCCTTTTTTTGTATTGTGCCCCGGCAGGGGCTATTTGTGTATACTGTATACTAACGCAGCGGAAATTAAAAGACAAGAATTTTTTTGGCCCCCGTTGTTTTTTGGCGGCGGAAGTGTTATTAGTTTTCTTAAGGACGCGTAATATCGCGATTTTTGAGGCAGGTGCGCTGCGTCACCGTCACACGCGGGTCCCGCCTCCGACCGGCGCATCAAAGGACAGTGGGTGTGAAAAAGTCCAGACCGGACCTCATTGCAATAGTCTTTATAATTATATCAGGTTCGCTCGTCTATTCAAACGTCCTCCACGGCCCCTTCCTCGTCGACGACATCCGCTACATAAGGGACAACCCCACCATAAGGGAACTCTCCGGTTTTCTCAACCTCTCGGGCACGAGATACATCGCCTTTCTCTCCTTCGCCCTGAACTACGCCGTCGGCGGACCGGACACCTTCGGCTATCACCTCGTAAACATGGTCATACACATACTGAACGGCATCCTCGTATACCTCCTCGTAACTGCGCTCTTTTCGACGCCGGCCATGGAGGAGGCGAAGGAAAGATGGTCCCGGGCCGTGGCCTTCACCGCTTCGATCCTCTTCACGGTCCACCCCCTTCAGACACAGGCCGTCTCGTACATCACCCAGCGGTTCACCTCCCTTGCCGCTTTCTTCTACCTCTCTGCAGTCCTCCTCTACATACTGTCGAGACTAAGGGAGACGGGCGGCAGGAGGGCGGCCCTCTATGCTCTGGCCTTCCTTTCGGGCCTCCTGGCCCAGAAGACGAAGGAGATAAGTTTCACTCTGCCTGCGGCCATAGCACTCGTCGAGGCGGCCTTCTTTACCGGCGGGGCGAAAAGGCGCATCCTCCGGGTCCTTCCCTTCGTCATCCTCTTCGCAGTGATCCCCATTGAACTTTTCATGCCCGGCCCGGGCCCCGAAGGCATGGCAGGAAGATTGAGGCTCCTTCAACTACAGGACATGGCGCGGTTCTCGACGAAGGACTATTTCCTCACCGAACTGCCCATTCTGGTCACCTACCTGAGGCTCGTCTTCCTGCCGGCGGGTCAGACCATAGACCACGACTACACTGTTTACCACAGTTTCTTCAGGGCGCCGGTAGTTGCCTCCTTCTTCTTCCTGTCGGTCCTCTTTTTCGGCGCACTCTATGTTCTCGCACGATCGAGGCGCGGCAGGCCGCTGCCCCTTCTGGCCTCCTTCGGGGTCGTCTGGTTCTTCATGACCATTTCCGTGGAGTCTTCGATCGTCCCCATAAAAGACGCCTTCTTCGAGCACCGCCTCTATCTGCCGGGGGCCGGCCTCTATACGTCCATCGCCGCAGTGCTGTTCCTCGCAGGAGGCGCTTCGAGGGTGCGGAGAAAGGTCGTACTCTGCCTCGTCGCCGCCGCTGTCATCGTCCTTTCGGGCCTCACGTACAAGAGGAACCGTGTGTGGACCTCTCCGCTTCTCTTCTGGCAGGACGCGGTCGAAAAATCTCCGGACAGGGCCATGGGCTACAACAACCTGGGCAACGTCTACCAGAGGATGGGCGATATGGAAAGGGCCCTGGCCTTTTACAGGAAGGCCGTCTCGCTCGACCCCTCTTACGCCTACCCGCACAACAACATCGGCGTCATACTGCTGAACAGGGGCAGGGACTCGGAGGCCCTCGGTGAGTTCAGAAAGGCCCTGGGCCTCAAGCCCGACTACCCTGAGGCCATGGTGAACACGGCCATGGCCCTCCTTAAACTCGGGAGGGCGGAAGAGGCCCTGCCGTACGCCATGGCGGCGGTGCGGGCAAGGCCGGATCTGGCGCCTGCATTCAATGCAACGGGCATAGCCCTCACCGCAGCGGGAAGGCCGGAAGAGGCGATAAGATATCTAAAGCGCGCCATCTACCTGAAACCCGGCTATGCCGACGCCTACAACAACCTGGGCCTGGCCCTTATTTTCGCCAGGAGGTATGAAGAGGCGGAAGAGGTCCTCCGGAAGGCCGTCGCCATGAGGCCTTCGAGCAGGAAATACAGGCGCAACCTCGAACTGGCCCGGAGACTCGCCTCGGGCGAAAAGTGAGCATCAGGCCCTGAGGACGAGTATCCTCGGCTCGGTCATCTCCTCTATGGCGTACCTTACCCCCTCGCGCCCGAAGCCGCTCCTCTTGACCCCGCCGTAGGGCATGCTGTCCACCCTGAAGGTGGGCACGTCGTTCACTATCACGCCTCCCACCTCGATGTTTTTGTAGGCATGGAAAATCCTTTCCATGTCTCTGGTAAAGACGCCGGCCTGCAGGCCGTATAGTCCGCTGTTCACCATCTCGACGGCCTCCCCGAAATCGTCGAAGGGATCGAGTGTGACCACGGGGGCGAAGACCTCGCTCGAGCAGACCTTCATCGAAGGCTTTGTACCGGTAACGACCGTGGGCTCGAAGAAGTTCCCCCGCCTCGCGCCCCCTGTGAGGACCTCGGCGCCGCCACTTACGGCCTCCTTCACCCAATCCTCCGTCCTTCGTGCGGCGGCCTCCTCTATCATGGGCCCCAGGTCCGTTGCCTCGTCGAGGGGGTCTCCCTGTTTTATACCCCTCACCTCATCGAGGAAGAGGTCGCGGAACCTGTCGAAGACGGTGCGGGCGACGTAGATCCTCTGAACGGAAATACATATCTGGCCCGCATAGGAGAAGGCCCCTGTCGTGCACCTCCGGGCGGCAAGTATAAGGTCCGCGTCCTCGCAGACTATGGTCCCCGCGTTTCCGCCCAGTTCGAGGGTCACCTTCTTCATGCCCGATATGGACTTGAGTCTCCAGCCCACCTCGACGCTCCCGGTAAAGGAGAGTTTTTTTATCCTGTCGTCCCTTACGAGTTTTTCCGCGTCGGCGCCGCTCGAGGGCAGGATGTTCACCCCTCCGGCGGGCCAGCCTGCCTCGGAGATGATCCTTCCGAGGAGGAGAGCCGTAAGGGGGGTCTTCGAAGCGGGCTTGACGATGATGGGACACCCTGCGGCCATGGCCGGCGCCACCTTGTGGGCCACGAGGTTGAGGGGGAAGTTGAAGGGGGTGATGCCGAGCACAGGGCCCAGGGGGAACCTCATTACGAGTCCCGTCCTGTCCCTGGACGCCGGCGTGATGTCGAGGGCGAGTATCTCGCCGCCGCACCTTGCGGCCTCCTCTGCTGCGAGGCCGAAGGTGACGGCCGCCCTCTCGGCCTCGGCCCTTGCGTCCTTTATCGGTTTACCCGCCTCGAGGGCGATCGTACGCGCCAGTTCACCCGCCCTCTCCCTTATGGCCGAAGAGACCTTCCTCAGGGCGTCGGCCTTCTCGTACAAGGCCATCTCCCTCAGGACGGAAAAGGCCTCCACAGAGGCCGCCACAGCCCTCTCCAGTTCCCCTTCTCCGGCGAGATACGTGATACCCACTTCCGAGCCGTCATAGGGGCTTTTTACCGTAAGTGTCTTTTCCGTCTCGATCCACTCACCGCCGACGAGTATGGGATAACTTTCCGCCATATACACCTCCTTTGCCTTTGGAGCGGGTTTTTATAAGCGCCGTCATATGTTATAATTTGAGAAAAACAGGGAGGTTATTCTTATAGCACACATTCACGGAAATCTCACCGGCCTCAAGCCCGCACAGTTGAAAAGGCTTGAGAGGATATACAAGAGGAGGATCCCGCCGGCGCTCCTCGTCACGCCCGAACTCGCGCGCTATCTGACGGCCCTTTCGGGCGAGATAAGGCGCCAGATCGGGGTTCTCATCACGAGAAAGGGCTCCGTAGCCTCGGTCATCGTCGGCGACGAGAAAGAGATAGTGATACCTTCCCTCGAGGACTTTCCCCTCGGGAGAAGGCTCCTGAGGGGTCTTCGCCTCGTCCACACACACCTCAAGGACGAACCCCTCTCACAGGACGACCTCACGGACCTTGCCCTCCTCAGGCTCGACTACATAGCCGCCATAGGCGTGGGGCCGGGAGGGCTTCCCGCGCGCATATACGCCGCACATCTTCTCCCGTACAACAGGGAAGAGAGGCTGTACAACGTGGAGGAGGGCCGTCCCTTTCACACGTTCCGCCTTGAGATGGACGCCTTCGTGCGTTCCCTCGAGGAGGAGATGGGGCGCGCCGTATTGAGGGACGTGGACGACAGGCGCGAGAGGGCCGTACTCGTGAGTGTCTCAAAGGCCCCGAGGAACGAGCAGGCCGCGTCCCTTGCAGAACTTGCCGAACTGGCCGCCACGGCCGGGGTGGTGCCCATTGACTCGGTGGTTCAGAGGCCAGACCGGATAAACCCGAAATACCTCATGGGAAGGGGCAAGATACGCGAACTCGTCATAAGGGCCCTGCAGAAAGACGCCACAATGATAATCTTCGACCAGGAACTGACGCCCACGCAGGTTCGGGAACTGGGCGATATTACGGAACTGAAGGTCATAGACAGGACCCAGCTGATACTCGACATATTCGCCCGCAGGGCCCATTCTCGCGACGGAAAGGTTCAGGTCGAACTGGCCCAGTTGAAGTACCTCCTTCCGAAACTTACGGGAAAGGGCACGGCCCTTTCGAGGCTCATGGGCGGCATAGGCGGCAGAGGCCCGGGCGAGACGAAACTCGAGGTCGACCGCCGCCGAGTGCAGAAACGCATCGCCCATCTGGAGAAGGAACTGAAGGGCCTCAGTCGCGGAAGGTTCGAGAGGAGAAGGAGGAGGGCCCGGAGCGGCATACCCATCATCTCCATCGTGGGCTACACGAACGCGGGCAAGTCGACCCTCCTCAACGCCCTCACAAAAAGCACAACGGCCGTTGAGAACAAACTCTTCGCCACCCTCGACACGTCCACTAGAAGGCTCCGCTTTCCGAGAGAGAGGGACGCCCTCGTCACGGACACGGTGGGTTTCATCAGGGATCTGCCCAAAGACCTCCTAAGGGCCTTCAGGGCCACACTCGAGGAGATGGAGGACGCAGACCTCCTCATACACCTTGTGGACGTCTCGAGCCCTCACTTCGAGGAGAGGATCGCCGAGGTGGAGAGGATACTGGGCGGTGTGGGCCTTGCGGAGATACCGAGGATACTGGTTTTCAACAAGACGGATCTCGTCGATCCGGAAATCGTGAAAAACCTTTCGCGCAGGTACGGCGCAGTGGCCATCTCGGCCCGCGACCCGTCGACCCTGGGCCCGCTCCTCGCCGAACTCGAAATGAGGCTCTGGCCCGGTGAGGGGGAGGCAATAAAGAGGAACGCCGGTTGAGGCGCGTCACGCAAGACCCGCGAGTTTCACCCCTACGAGGCGCACCTTCCTTTCAAGGTCCACCCTTTCGAGAAGAGAGAGTACAGCGGGCCAGATGTCGCCGAACGAGTCCGTGGGCCCCTCAAGTGCCCCGGACCTCGTAATCGTCCTGAAGTCGCTGTAACGCACCTTTATGGCAACGGTGGAGCACTTCCGGCCCGAGGCCCTGAGCCTGGCCCATACGTCTTCTGTGATCGCATAGAGGGTCTCCTTCACGAGGGAGCGGTCGGACGTGTCCACATCGAAGGTCACCTCCCTCTGCATGGAGCGGGGCTCGTGGAATGAGACCACCTCGGTGTCGTCTATCCCCCGCGAGTGTTCGTGAAGTGTCTTTCCCCTGACGGGGCCGAACTCCCTCTGGAGGAAGGGAGCGGGCGTGCGCGCAAGTTGGCCTATCGTCTCGATGCCGAGGGACTTGAGTCTTCGTTCCGTCCTGGGTCCCACGCCGGGTAGTCTCCTAACCGGAAGGCCGTCGAGGAAACGGGCCGTCTCCCCCGGTCTTACCACCACGAGACCTCCGGGCTTTGCCGCCTCGCTCGCCATCTTCGCGACGAGTTTGTTCGGACCTATGCCCGCGCTGCAACTGAGGCCGAGTTCGTCCTTTACGCGTCTTTTCAGGGCCGATGCGACCTTCACGGCCTCTCTGAAGAGTTCCTCGACGGTCCTGCCCCCTGCGGATACCTCTATATAGGCCTCGTCGAGTCCGAAGGACTCGACCGTCAGACCCGTATCCCTCACGATGGACATGAACCTCTCCGAGACCTTCTCGTAGTAGCCGAAGTCCACGGGCAGGAAAAGGCCGTCCGGGCACAACTTCCTGGCCTTCGCAAGGGGCATTCCCGCCCTTACGCCGCGGGCCCTCGCCTCGTAGGACGCGGAAGAGACCACGCCCCTCCTGTCGTCCGGCCCCTTGCCGCCCACTATGACGGGTCTTCCGGCGGCATCCGGCCTCCTTTTCATCTCGAGGGATGCAAAGAAGGCGTCTATGTCTATGTGGATTACGGCCCTGGGCTTCATGGCGCCGGGCCCTCAGGGCCCCGAGGAAATAAAGATTGTACGGAAAAAAGGGTTTACGCGCGGAAGTATAACACAGTCCGCTGGCGTTAGAAAACTTTTCGAAGGGAGGTCACCGCTTCTGAAGAGGGATCATATCGACTCAGGCGAGGAACGTGCCGTCGAAAAAAGAAGGAGGAAGGCTGAAACCATATCGAAAAGGAAGACGGAAGGGTTTGTGTTCAAGCCCGGAGGGCCTGAAGAAGAGGCCGCGTCCAGGTGGAAATGCCCACCTTCGGGTGACCGGACCCGAAGGAACAGGCCGCTGCCGAGGGCTTTCGAGAGCGGTCAGTTCCGCTGACCGCAGTACTTCTGCGCAGACCTTATTATCTCGTCGGCGAAGTAGGGTTTTCTTATGAACTCGTCTATCATGCCCTCCTTGACGCCTTCCACGATCACGTCCTCGGCGTCCCTGAAGTAGCCGGTAAAGAGGATCACCTTTGCATCGGGCTTGATCTTCTTCAATTCCCTGAAGGTCTCGAGGCCGTTCATGCCGGGCATGATGATATCCATGAAGACGAGGTCGTAGGGTTTTTTCCTGATGACATCGAGGGCGTCCATGCCGCTCTGCACGTAATCCGCTTCAAAGCCTCCATCCTTCAGTATCTCGCTCATACCGATGCCCACGCTCTCCTCGTCGTCCACAATCAGCACCCTGCCCTTGCCGTCCTTTTCGCTCAATTCAGTCATCAGAGAGACCTCCCCTCGATAAGGAATACCCGGAATCTTTCACCTTTCCGCATTGGAGACGTCTGCATTCATACTGGCCGCCCTCTATGTATGACCGTCTCAACCGTGGCCGTCCCCGCGAGCCTTGCCCCCCCGACTGTCCGCCATCCCGGCCATTTCTCAGGCCGGCGTCAAAGAAGCCGCCGGCCTTTATGGAGCCTGCCCGGCCGCCTGCGGTCCGCCGGGGCAGGCCGGGCCCTGTACCTGCCTCCTGAGGCCGGCGGGTTGAAACCATGAGTGAGAAGAGAAAGGGTTTTTATTGCGCTTTTCCACATCTTCCCCGACCCTCCTGTACCGTGCCGGATTGCGCTGTCTTTCTCGAGGATGACAAGGATTCCAAGAAAAGGCGAGTCTTTACGACGCCTGAGGTGTGAAGTCGCGATGGGAGGCAAGCACTTGCGGCGCCCGCCTTTTTGACACGAGAGAAATTATACACCAAGGGGTTGCTTTGTCAAGTATGGTGAAGACCCTCAAGCCTTCACCCCTGAACCCCTCGACCTGTCGCAGTGCATGGCGCAGGTTGCGGCGACGGTCTTCTGCACACCCGAGCATTGCCCCTTTCCGGGGGTGCTGCAGGTATTGCCGCCGGCCCATACGGGAAAGAGGAGCGAGAGGCCGAGGATGAGTGCCGCCGCCACGCTCAGGGCCGTACTGCCCTTGCCCGGCGGTTCGAAGGCCGGGTCCTCGCCTTCCACAAGGGCCCTTATCCTCTCTGCAGTGAGCCCCCTCTTGCCGGCTGCAGGGGCCACGGAGGCAGCCACAGCCGGGGCAGATACCTTGAGCAGGGCTGCGGCCAGAGAGAAGGGGTCTTCGGTGGAATGCACTACCGCGCTGTCGGCCTCGTGCTCCTTCCTCCAGGCGAGATACCTTTCGAGATGCGAGGCCACGGGGATGTAAAAGAAGGTGTCCCTGAGGAGCCTTGCGAGGAAGAACCTCAGGGGATCGCGTCTCCTCTTGTGGTGCAACTCGTGGAGGAACACGGCGCGTAGTTCCGGCCCTTCGAGACTCTCGATGAGTCCCTTAGAGATGTATATCCTCGGTCTCAGGAGGCCGGATGTGAAGGCCGTACTGACGGCCGGGTCGTTTATGAGAATTATGGAAGTGCCCTTCACGTGTTTGAGGGGAAGTCTCTTCAATGCGCGGCGCGTGGCAAGAAGCCCCGAGATGGCCCTCGAAAGACCGTACACCACGCCGGCCGCCACAACAAGACCGCCCGCCCAGAAAAGAAAGGTCGGTACGGTGCCGTAATTCTCCACACACCTGGAAAGGAGACTGTGGCAGTACCTCACGAGTGAGCAGGCGCTCTCCACGATGGTCTCGATGCCCCAGAGGAACCAGACCGCAAAGGACGATATGAGTCCTGCCGCTATGAGGATCGGCAGGACTACATGCATGGTGGTTGTCCCCTTCCGAGCGCGACGCATAATAATTTAATGATATTTTACTTTTTCCCCCTTGTCAAAGGGAAGTTTGCCTTGCCCGCGTGGTGCTTTTTCTGTAATATTTTCCGATGACCTCGGCGGAGCGTCTTCGCTCAAGGAGAAACGGTGTCTTTTATAACCTTTGAGGGCATAGAGGGCTCGGGCAAAAGCACGCAGGCAGCACTTCTGGCGCGGTACCTCGAGAGGAAGGGCAGGAAGGTCGTCGCCGTAAGGGAGCCCGGGGGTACGGCCCTCGGCGACAGGATAAGGGAACTGCTCCTTCAGGACAGGGAGAGCGGCCCCTCGCCCATGGCCGAACTCTTTCTCTACGAGGCATCGAGGGCCCAAGTGGTAGAGGAGGTCATAGGTCCGGCCCTCGGTGGCGGTGCTACGATAATATGCGACCGGTTCACGGACTCCACCGTGGCCTACCAGGGATACGGGCGGGGCCTCGACATCGGGACGATCGAGGTCGCCAACAAGGCCGCCACTTCTGGCCTTGTTCCGGACCTCACCTTTCTCATAGACCTCGATCCCGAGACCGGTCTCAGGAGGGCCCTTTCCCGCATAGCCGAAGAAGGGGGACCGAGGGAAGACCGTTTTGAAAAAGAGACCCTCGACTTTCACAGGAGGGTCAGGGAAGGCTACCTCGCCATAGCCCGCCGTGAGCCCGAAAGGGTCTATGTCATCAACGGCAGTGGAGAAATCCCTTCGATACACAGGCAGGTATGTGATATTATGGAAAAAAAGGGGTTTTGACCATGCCCTTCGACGATATAGCAGGCCACGACAGGCAGAAGGAGATACTGAATGGGGCCATATCCACGGGCCGCGTGGCACATGCCTATCTGTTCGCAGGCCCGGCGGGAACGGGAAAGAGGACACTCGCCTTCGAGTTCGCAAGGGCCCTCAACTGCACAGGGGCCGAAGGCGACGCCTGTGGCGCCTGCCGGAGTTGCCTTTCGGCAGCGGCCGGGGGTAACCCCAACATAATCGAAACCGGCCCCGAGGACAGGGATGGCAGGCCCGACCCCAGGGGGCTCATACGGATAGATGCGATAAGAAAACTTCAGGAGAGACTCCGGCTCCGGGCGGGAGGCGGCTACAAGGTGGCCGTCGTGGACGAGGCCGACAGACTCATGCCGCAGGCGGCCAACGCCTTCCTCAAGACCCTCGAGGAGCCGCCTGCGGATACGGTGATTATCCTCGTCACCTCGAGGCCGAGGGCACTTCTGACAACCATACTATCGAGGTGCCAGAAGGTCAACTTCGGGGCCCTTCCCTCCGATACGGTGAGGGACTTCCTCGTGGAAGAAAAGGGACTCTCGCCCGAAGACGCGGCCTTTGCCGCCCGGCTCGGCGCAGGGAGCATCGCCTCGGCCCTCGCCCTTTCGGAAAGGGGCCTTCTGGAGACGAGAAGGGAGACTCTTGAGAAACTGGCCGCCCTCGAAGGGGACGACACGGCCGCTCTCATGGACCTTGCACTCGAGTTCTCGAGACGGAGCGACCTCGAAGATATACTCGAATTCCTCAAATCCTGGTGCAGGGACAGAGCGGCCCTCGGGCTCGGCGCAGAGGAAGTAATTCTCAATTCAGACCTGCGGGACTGCATGAAAGAGGCCGGGGCCCTCGAGATGGCCGAGGCCTTTGAAATGATAGAAAGGACGAGGAGGGAGATTTCACCGCCCTTTTACGCCAACAGGAGACTGGCCATGGAGGTGCTTCTCCTGTCGCTGGCGAAAAGGGGCGCCCTCGTATAACAGAGATGACGAAGATAACGGGAGTGAGATTCAAGAGGGCCTGCAAGGTCTACGACTTCGAGAGCGGAGACCTGGACCTCAGGCCCGGCGACAGGGTGATAGTGGAGGTGGACAGGGGACTCGGACTGGGAACGGTGGTATACCCGCCGAGACCGGTGAACGGAGCCCCCAAGGGCAGAAAACTCAAGAAGGTCATAAGGAAGGCCGAGGAGGTTGACCTCGAAAGGCTCGCCTTCAACAGCGAAAGGGAACGTGAGGCCTTCAACGTATGCAGGCGGAAGATAGAGGAATACGGCCTTCCCATGAAACTCGTGCGCGTGGAGTACCTCTTCGATTCTAGCAAGGCCATATTCTACTTTTCGTCGGAGTCGAGGGTGGACTTCAGGCGCCTTGTGAAGGACCTGGCCGCAAGATTCCACACGCGCATAGAGATGCGCCAGATAGGCGTACGCGACGAGGCCAAACTCCTCGGCGGCATCGGCCCCTGCGGAAGGGAACTCTGCTGCTCGTCCTTCCTCACCCAGTTCGAGCCCGTGACCATTAAGATGGCCAAGGAGCAGAACCTTGCCCTCAACCCGGCGAAGATATCGGGCATATGCGGAAGGCTCATGTGCTGCCTCGCCTACGAGTACGGGGGCTACCGCTCCGGGAAACGGACCGACAGCGCCTGCGGGGGTTGCAAGAACTGACGGAAATCCATTGGATGGATAAAAAGCGCCCCTACGGGGGCTTTTTTCGATTTTTTTCCTTTACACATTTACATACAGGAGGGCCTGTTGGCCGAGGATAAAAAATTCTACGTCACGACGCCCATATACTACGTGAACGACGTGCCCCACATAGGACACGCCTACACGACGGTGGCAGCAGACTGCCTGGCAAGGTTCATGAGGCTCAGGGGCCGGCGCGTCCTCTTTCTCACGGGCACGGACGAGCACGGCCAGAAGGTGGAGAAGGCGGCGCAAGAGGCCGGCAAGACGCCCCTCGAGTTCGCCGACAGCGTCGTGGGGAGGTTCAGGGAACTCTGGAAGAGACTCGAGATCTCGAACGACGACTTCATAAGGACCACCGAGGAGAGACACAGGCGCGCCGCAGAGGCCCTCTGGCGCAGGGTGAAGGAAAGGGGCGACATCTACCTCGGCGAGTACGAGGACTGGTACTGCACGCCCTGCGAGAATTTTCTCACCGCCACGCAACTCAAGGACGGAAGGTGCCCTGACTGCGGCCGCGATGTTACGAGGCTCAAGGAGCCGAGTTACTTCTTCAGACTCTCGAAATACGGCCCGGCAATACTCGAGCACATGGAGCGGAACCCGGACTTCGTCATGCCCGAGAACAGGGCCAACGAGATAAGGAGTTTCATTGCAACTGGTCTCAGGGACCTTAGCGTCAGCAGGACCACCTTCAACTGGGGCATACCGGTGCCCGACGACCCGGGCCACGTTATGTACGTCTGGTTCGACGCCCTCACTAACTACCTGACGGCGGCGGGATACCCGGACCGCCTCGACGAGGAGGGTTTTTGGCCTGCAGACGTCCATATCATAGGAAAGGACATACTGAGGTTCCACGCCGTCTACTGGCCCGCCTTCCTCATGTCGGCGGGCCTGCCGCTGCCGAAGAAAATCTTCGCCCACGGCTGGTGGACCGTGGACGGAGAGAAGATGAGTAAATCGAGGGGAAACGTGGTGGACCCGGTCATGATGGTCGAGGAGTACGGCGTCGACCAGTTCAGGTATTTTTTACTTCGCGAGGTGAGGTTCGGCCTCGACGGGGATTTTTCCGTAAAGGCCATGAAAAACAGGATAACGAGCGACCTGGCAAACGACCTCGGAAACCTCCTCAGCCGCTCGGTATCGATGATAGAGAAGTACAGGAACGGGGTCATCCCGCCCGCCGGCGATGGCGGCGGAGACCTCGAGGGACAGACAAGGGGGTCCTTAACCGGCCTTCCCGCCATCGTCAAGAGGACGATGGAAGACCTCGACTTCTACGAGGCCCTCGTCCAGATATGGACGAGGGTGAGGGAGTTGAACACCTACGTCGAAAAGACCGCGCCCTGGACGCTCTTTAAAAAGGGCGACGAAAAAGCCCTCTCCACCGTCCTCCATACCCTCGCCGAGGGCCTGAGGATACTTGCCGTCCATATATTTCCATTCATGCCCTCGTCGGCGAAGAGAATGTGGGAAGGGCTCGGCATAGACGATGATATCGAAAAGACAGACTTCGACAGGGAGGCGGAGTTCGGCGGAAGGGATATCTCCGGACTCAGGGTCAGAAAAGGCCCTCCCCTCTTTCCGAGGATGGACTGATGGAAAAGACTGAATTAATGGACACGCACGCCCATCTCGAAGATCGGCGCTTCGACGCCGACAGGGACGAGGTCGTCGAGAGGGCCCGCAGGGAAGGGGTGGGGACGATAGTTTCGGTCTCGCTCTGGGGCAAGGACGGCTTTTCGGGCCTCGAGAAGGTCCTTGGAAGGTACGACTCCGTCGTCCACGCCCTCGGCGTCCATCCCCACGAGGCGGGACTCGTCGAGGACGACGGGCCCTACGAGTTCATAAAAAAGACAATACTCGACGGGGGTTCGAAGGGCAAGGGGCGCTTCGTCGCCGTAGGAGAGACGGGCCTGGACTACCACTACGACCACTCGCCCCGCGAGGCCCAGAAGAAAAACCTCTCAAGGCACGTGGCCCTTGCAAGGGAGTTGAACCTGCCCCTCATTATACACTCGCGCGAGGCCTCTTCCGACACCCTCCACGTACTCAGGGAAGAGGGCGCAGAGGACGTGGGCGGGGTATTCCACTGCTTCAGCGGCGATTTTTCGACGGCCGAGGAGGCGATGAAGATGGGTTTTTATGTCTCCCTTGCAGGCGTAATCACCTTCCCCAACGCGGGGGGCCTCGTCGAGACGGTAAAAAAAATCCCCATAGAGAGGATGCTCGTCGAGACCGACTCACCGTACCTCGCCCCGGCCCCGGTGAGGGGAAAGAGGTGCGAGCC
>AMFO01001751.1_pt1 | contig 34596 bp, 34 predicted proteins | sample 552608 | NCBI WGS metagenome assembly AMFO01 (sample SAMN01893955, study PRJNA167987) | microbial mat metagenome | biome: hydrothermal vent | place: USA: Loihi, Hawai'I | collected 2003-05-01
CGCACCGCGTCCTTGATGGGCTGCACCGGGTCGGGGGCCGTGTTGCTCACCGTGGGCTCCAGGGTGATCTCCTTGATCTGCAGCGTGAAGTAGTCCAGGGAGACGTGGTCGTCCTCGGGGATGCCGAAGGCGATGATGCGCCCCTCCCGCCTGGTGATGCTGATGGCCTGGTTGATGGTCTCCGGCTCGCCTGCGGCCTCCACCACCAGGTCGGCACCAGCCCCGTTGGTGAGGTCGGCCACCGCCGCGCCCACGTCGTCGGTCCGTGGGTCCAGCACCAGGGTGGCCCCCAGGGCACGCGCCTGCCGCCGCCGGCGCTCCAGGGGCTCGGACACAATCACCTCCGTGGCCCCCATGCGGTGGAGCATCATGGTGAAGCTCAGGCCAATGGCCCCCTGCCCCAGCACCACCACCCTCTTCCCCACCACTGAGCCCAGGCGCTGGCACGTGTAGACCACCGTCCCGAAGGGCTGACACATCACCCAGGTGGCCAGGTCGCCCTCGTCGGGCAGCGGGATCAGTTGAGCGGGGGTGGCGACGAAGTAGTCGGCTCCCCCATAGAGGTGGGGAATGGTGGGGAGGGCGATGACCCGCTGGCCAGGCACAAAGCCCTCGGCCCGGCTCTCCGCCACCACGCCCGCGCACTCGTGACAGGAGAAGCCCGGCGGAAAGGGGTAGCTCTCCTCGGGCGCCACCCGGCGGTAGTACCGCATATCGGTGCCGCAGATGGAGATGGCCTGGATGCGCACCAGCACCTGCCCCTCTTGGAGGCCCGGCTCGGGAGCGTCAATGATGCGGAGGTGGCGGGGACGGTCTATCTGCAAGGCCCTCATCGTTCACTCCTGCTGCCCGGCAGAGGCGCCACGGCTACCCTTTCTCCGCGCCTGGAACTGGCCAGGATTATACCGTAGCGCCCGTCCCTGCTCAACGACGAGCCGGAGGAGGCTCCTGGCCCGGGGCCCTCGCCGCGGGGGCCGGCGGGAGCCCAGCCCGCTCCCCGGGGCCGGCGCGTGCCGCGTCATGTGGGCCCACGAGGGTTGATATATGAGCAGGCCCAGGGGTAAAGTACCCTATACTCTGTGCGGGAGCCACAGTCATGGCTGAGCTGGGACGGGCCGCCGTCTTTCTTGGGCCACACCAGCCCTTTGACCTCCGAGAACTCCCCGTGCCAGAGCTGGAGCCCGGCAGCATGCTGGTGCGGGTGACCTCGGCCAGCGTCTGTGGCTCCGACTTGCACTTCTGGCGGGGGGACACCCCCGTCATCGCTCAGGGCGGGACGGGGCCCGTCATCTTCGGGCACGAGTGCACGGGGCGGGTGCATCGCATGGCCCCCGGCGTGTCCACTGACTCCCTGGGCAGGCCCCTGAAGGAGGGCGACCGGGTGGTGTTCCCCTACTTCTTCCCCTGCCTGCGCTGCTATCAGTGTACCCGGGGCGACCTAGCTAACTGTCCTCATCGCATGCGGTACCGCAAGGTCCTGGCCCTGTTCCCCTACTGCACCGGGGGGTTCTCCGATTTCTACTACCTCATGCCCGGCCACTTCGTGTTCAAGGTGCAGGACGACCTGCCGGAGGAGATGCTGACGCCCGTCAACTGCGCCCTGGCCCAGGTGGCCTACGGCCTCCAGCGCGGTGGAGCGGGGTTCGGCGACACGGTGGTGGTGCAGGGCGCTGGCGGCCTCGGGCTGTACGCCTGCGCCGTCGCCAAGGAGATGGGCGCGACACGGGTCATCGCCATTGACGGGGTGCCCCCACGCCTAGAGCTAGCCCTCCAGTGCGGCGCGGACGAGGTGATTGACCTGGGTGAGCACACCACGCCAGAGGCAAGGGTGGAGCGCGTGCGCCAACTCACCGAGGGACGCCGCGCCGACGTGGTCATTGAAGTGGTGGGCGTCCCCGGGGCCATCCCCGAAGGGCTCCGGATGGTCCGTCGTGGTGGCACCTATGTGGAGATCGGCAACATCAGCCAGGGGAGTGACGTCACCGTGGATGCCTCAGAACTCATCAAGGCTGGCGTCCAGTGGGTCTCCACTCTCCACTACCACCCCCGTGTCCTGCCAGCCTGCCTGGACTTCCTCGTGCAGGCCCGGGGCAGGTACGCCCTGGACCGGATAGTCTCGCACCAGTACCCCCTGGAGCGCATCAGCGACGCCTTCCAGGAGGCCGAATGGTACGGCCGCCAGCGGGAGGCGGGAGTCACCCGAGCCATCATCACCATGGATGGCTAGCGGCCCGGTCGGCCATATCTGGCGGGAGCGGAGCGGCATGCGCCTCGGTTTGACAGCAGCGGTGGGGGCCGTGCTCCTGGCGGTGGCATCGGCCTGCGCCTCGTCGCCCCCCACGCCGACGCCCACCCCCACCCCTACTCCCACTCCCACACCGATGCCCACCCCCACACCGCCCCGCGTGGGCACCACAGAGCAGTGGAACCTGGTCAACAGCCGCCTCCACGACATCTACAACCTGGGCCCTGTGAACTCCACCGAGGAACTCCAATCGGCGGCCTTCATCGTAGGGCAACTGTGGTTCAACATCGCTGGACAGGTGGCGCAGATCCTGGAAGAGGAGGACCTGCCGCCCACCCTGACCTCTCCCTTCTGCGCCCTGCTAAACGACTACTACAGCGCCGACGTGGCGCTCTCCCAGGTGACCACGCCCCAGGGCTTCCTGGAGGCGGAGCAGACGGTCCTCCAGAAGGTCTACGCCCTGGTGGACGCCGCGGACAGGCTGGCCCAGGCCCGAAAGGGCGGCGATCCCTTTGAGCCGCAGGTTCACACCACCGAGGACGAGTGCATAGCAGCCTCGCAGGAAGGCTAGGGGACACAGAACCTCTCCAGCGCCTGGGTTCCGGAGCGGCCTTCGCTCCCACGGAGCGCCCCCAGGTGGCAGGAGAGGATGCGCGTCGCCGAGGCCTCGCGGGGGCTGGCCCGGCAGGTCCATGCTAGCCTGGCCTCAGCGGGGCGCCCGTCCAGGGCCTTGGCGTAATGGCCAGGCGCCCACGCCCCTCACTCGCCGGGGGGGCCGCCTGAGCACAGGCTGGCGATGGCGATGACCACGACGATGAGCAGCACGATCAGGAAGTTGATGGCCCGGATGGCCCACACCCACGAAGGCCAGGGCCGCGCGAAGATGCTCTGCCGTTTCGCCGGGCTGTGGGGGTGATACAGCCAGGCCGCAGGTGGCACATCCTCCCCGCAGACCGGACAGAGCCGCAGCTCCTTTCCCTTCTTCCCTGCCTCCTTGCTCTCCTGCTCCACCATGCTCCCCCGTCCACCGAGCCCGCCGCCTGAGGCCGACGCACCACCATCCCCCGAGCCGGTGGTGCCACGCTACGGGACTGAGCCGCCGGTGTCAAGGCATTCGCGCAGTCCCCTAGCCACCATCCCTCCCCGAGCCTTCGCCTCACCCCATGCGCCAAGCGCAGTCCCTGGCCTTGGTCAACGGACCATCTAGCTTACGAATATCGCCGTCTTTCTCGGGAACAGAGATGGAAATGCGGTCAGTTTCCCCTATGCCCTTGACACCAGCAACAAACCGCCCTATAGTCGGCGATACTCAGCTTCGTCGCATACTCCGTAGCGCAAAGTGTAGGCCTGCCAAGGATCACTGAGCGACATGGTCGGCGTCCTGGACGGCTTCAGGGTTCTGGAAGTTGCCACCTGGGTAGCGGCGCCCAGCGCGGCGGTCATGCTGGCCGACTGGGGCGCCGAGGTCATCAAGGTGGAGGCGCCGGAAGGGGGGGACGGGCTCCGAGGATTGGTCTCCGTTGAGGGCGTGGTGGCGGGCGACGTCTGGTGGCACCAGCTCAACCGCGGGAAGAAGAGCGTGGCCATCGATCTCCGGATGGAGGCCGGGCAGGAGGCGTGCCATCGCCTGGCGGCCCGGTGCGACGTGTTCCTCACCAACCTCAGCACGCGGGCCCTCACCGGGCTGCGCCTAGACTACCCCACCCTGCGCTCCATCAACCCTAGTCTGGTCTACGGGCACCTAACCGGCTACGGCGCCGAGGGCCCCGACCGGGATCTCCCCGGCTATGACTACTCCGCCTTCTGGGCCCGCTCCGGCATCATGGACCGCGTCAGCGAGCCAGGACGGCCACCCCGGGCCAACCGGCCAGGCTTCGGCGATAACACCACCTCCATGGCCATCGCCGCGGGGCTCCTCGGAGCCCTTCTCCGCCGCGAGCGCTCAGGAGAAGGCCAGGAGGTTCGCTTCTCCCTCTATCACACGGCCGTATGGGCCCTCGGCATGGACGTGCAGACCGCCCTCTCCGTCGGCCAGGCCATCCCCCAGAATGACCCTCCCCGCGCGCGCAATCCCCTCTGGAACACCTACCAGACCCAGGACGGACGCTGGGTTCAGCTCGTCATGCTCCAACCCGACCGCTACTGGGGGCCCTTCTGCCAGGCCATCGGCCAGCCCCACCTGGAGCACGACCCCCGCTTCGCCACCATGGAGGCCCGCGAGCAGAACTGCCGGGAACTCGTCGGCATCATCGCCAGCGTGCTGCGAACCCGCCCCCTGGCCGAGTGGGAGCAGGTGTTCCGCAGCCATGACCTGGTCTTCGGCCGCGTCCAGACCGTCCTGGAGACAGTGGTGGACGAGCAGGCCTGGGCCAACGAGTTCTTCACGGAAGTGCAAGGCAACGATGGCCCCCTGCGCCTGGTCAACAGCCCCATCCGGTACATGCAGACGCCGTCACAGGTACGGGCGCCGGGGCCGGAGTTGGGCCAGCACACGGAAGAGGTGCTCCTGGACCTTGCAGGGTACACCTGGGAGGAGCTTGAGCGCCTCAAGTCCCATGGGGTCATCCCTTGGTGAAGTCAACCCTGGCATGAAGGGGGGTGAGAGCGAGGGTCCACGGGTCATGGGCCCGTCGCGACGATGGGCAAGCCGCGGCGGATTCTTTCCCTAAGAGCCTTCCGCCGCCTCTCAGGGGGTGTTTCCAAGGTGATACACGGGGCAAACGGACGTTTCTGGTGGGGGCGTTCGCCTGAACGTCCGACCGGAACGATCCCCCCGGCTTTGGAAGCACGCTCTAGGCAGCTTCACTGGCGCAGCCAACTGCACCCTTCAACAGGGAGGAGGAGATGAGGTACAAAGCCTGTGCGATACTCGGGCTACTTTTGGGGGTGGTGGTCCTCGCGGCAGCGGCGTGCGGAGGCGGGAGGGAGGCCCCCACGCCCACCAAGGCGGAGCAGCCTGCGGCCACCCAGCCGGCGAGGGCACAGCCCACGTCTACGGAGAAGCCGACTCAGCCCCCCGGCGGCGCCTTGGCGGAACTCCCCCAGATCAAGCTGACTATGCAGGCCAACTGGCCCGCCGGTTTCCAGCTCTTTGAGAACTTCCAGCGCTTCGCCGCCGACGTCAAGGCGATGAGCGGCGGTCGCCTCACCATTGAGACGCTCCCTGCCGGCGCCGTGGTGGAGGCCTTTGAGACCCTAGATGCCACCTCCAAGGGGATTATAGACGGCGCGCACTCCTGGCCGGGGTACTGGTTCGGCAAGCACCCCGCGGCCACCCTCTTCTACGGCGGCCCCGGTGCCTTCGGCATGGACTACTTTGACTACCTGGGCTGGCTCTTTGAGGGCGGTGGCCTGGAGCTATGGCAGCAGTTGTACCAGAAGGAACTCGGCCTCAACGTCCACGTCATCCCCATCCTCTATGCGGGTCCTCAGGTTCTGGGCTGGTTCAACAAGCCCATCCGCAGTCTGGACGACATGAAGGGCCTCAAGTGGCGCATCGCCGGCGTCCCCGGCGAGGTCTGGCAGGAGTTCGGCTCCAGCACCGTGCAGATCCCCGGGGGCGAGATTCTACCCTCCGCGGAGCGCGGCGTCATTGAGGGAGCCGAGTGGGTCACCCCGGGCGAGGACCGCAAGATGGGCTTCCAGGACATCTGGAAGTACTACGGCATGCCCGCCCTGGGTGAGTACGTCACCGGCGGCGAGCTGCTGGTCAACAAGGACCTCTGGGACAGCCTGCCCTCCGAATACCAGGCCATGATGAAGACGGCGGCGATGGACAGCACCATTCGCTCCTGGATCCTCCTCAACAAGCTGAACGCCGAGGCCATGAAGGCACTGCGCGAGGAGGACGGCGTCACCATCTTCCGCACGCCCCAGTCCGTGCTGGAGGGCTTCCTCCGCACCTGGGACGAGAAGGTCGGTCCCAAGTACGCCAACCAGAACGCCTTCTTCAAGAAGGTCTGGGACTCCCAGCGGGAGTACGCCAGCAAGCTGGTCCCGGCTCGGGCCTACATTGAGCCCGACAAGATCTGGCTGGCCCAGTGGTACTTCCCCGACGGGGGCTGGGTTGGCGTGAACATGGACGAGCTTGGTCAGCGGGTGCCGAAGTAGCACCCCGCGGCTAGCCAGCCAGCGCTCCAGGGACGGGGCTGGGTCCCATGGGCCCACCCCTCCCTGGGGCCCCATACCCCCCAAGCAGCCCGTCCCAGCGCTCCGGGGGACTTGTACGACCTGCGTACGGGAATGAGGCTATAGCGCCATCTGGACGGAAGGAGCGCGATCAATGCAGGCAGCGCCGCCACCACCAACCCTCATCAAGGTGATCAAGTGCCTAGACTCTGTAGCCGAGTGGTCGGGGAAGACCTTTAGCTGGCTGGTCATCCCCATGGCCGTCATCCTGACCTATGAGGTCGTCTCCCGCTACGGTTTCAACGCCCCCACCGTCTGGGCCTCCCAGATGGCCACCTTCCTCTACGGCGCCCACTTCATGCTGGGCGCGGCCTACACCCTGCTCCACGGGTCCCACATCCGCACCGACATCTTCTACAACCGCTGGTCGCCGCGCGTCCAGGGCGCGGTGGACGGCCTGCTGTACATCATCTTCTTCTTCCCCGGCATGAGCTTCTTCCTCATCGCGGGGCTGGATGAGTCTATCCACGCATGGCAGATCGGTGAGCGCTCCATCGCCAGCGCCGCGTGGCAGCCACCCCTCTGGCCCCTCAAGCAGGCCATCCCCGCCACCGCGGCCCTGCTCATGATCCAGGGCATCTCCGAGCTGGTGAAGTGCGGCTACGCCGTCGCCCGGAACCAGTGGATCGGCCGCCCCAGCGAGGCTGAGGAGGAGGAGATCATATGAGCCCGGAAGTCCTCGGACTTTTTCTCCTCTTGGCGCTGATCATCGGCATCTTCGTCGGCTTTCCCATCGCCTTCACCCTCTTCATCCTGGCCTTCAGCTTCGGCCTTCCCCTGTTGGGGGACAAGGTCTTCGCCCTCATGGTCCTCCAGACGGAGGGCATCATGGACACCACGGTGCTCGCCGCCGTCCCGCTGTTCGTGTTCATGGGCTTCGTCCTGGAACGGGCCGGCCTCATGGAGCGCCTCTTCCGCTCTTTCCAGCTCATGATGGCGCCCGTGAGGGGCTCCCTCTACCTGGGGCTGCTGGTTACCTCCACCCTCTTTGCCGCCGCCACCGGCATCATCGGCGCCTCCGTCACCGTCATGGGCCTCATGGCGGCCCCCTCCATGATCCGGGCCAAGTACAACGTGCGGCTGTCCGCCGGCGCCATCACCGCTGGCGGCACCCTGGGGATCCTCATCCCGCCCAGCATCATGCTGGTGGTCATGGGACCCGTCATGGGCATCTCTGTGGTGCGCCTGTTCGCCGCCGCCATCGTACCCGGCCTCATCCTCTCGGGCCTCTACATCGCCTACGCCATGACCCGCAGCTTTATCAACCCCGAACTGGGCCCCCCGCTGCCCAAGGAGGAGCGAGCGTCCTCCCTGGGGGAGATCGCCAGCGAGTTCTTCCGCGGCGTCCTGCCCCTGGCGGTGCTCATCTTCGCGGCGCTGGGCAGCATCCTTGCTGGCCTGGCCACCCCCACGGAGGCCGCCGCCGCCGCTGCCGTCGCCTCCATCCTCCTGGTGGCGGCCTATCGCAGGCTCAACTTCACCCTTCTCAAAGAGGCCTGCTACAAGACCGTGGAGATCTCCAGCCTCGTGCTGTTCCTGGCGGTGGCTGCCGTCTTCTACGGCGCTGTCTTCTCCCGCCTGGGGTCCTCCTCCCTCATCACCCGGACCCTCCTGGGCCTGGGCTGGCCGCCCATCATCATGCTCCTCCTCTTCATGGTGGTCATTTTCCTCCTGGGGTGGCCCCTGGAGTGGCCCGCCATCATCTTCATCTTCCTCCCCATCTTCATGCCCTTCATCAATGAGATGGGGTGGAACCTGGTGTGGATCGGCGCCCTGGTGGCGGTGAACCTCCAGACCGCCTTCCTGTCCCCGCCCGTGGCCATGGCCGCCTACTACCTCAAGGGCGTCGTGCCCCAGTGGTCCCTGGGTGATATCTACATGGGCATGCTGGAGTTCATGATCCTCCAGGTCGTCGGCCTGCTGCTGGTGCTGTTCTTCCCACCCACGGCCCTCTGGCTCCCGAAGGTCCTCTTCGGCAGCTAGCATGACCTCCCTCACCAGGCCACCCGCAGCCCTTCTACCCCTGCTGGGCGGCCTGGTGCTGCTCATGGTGGCCTGCGGGCTGGCCTCCCGCTCCACCGAGCCCACGCCATCCCCCACCCTCTCCCCGGGCCTCCTCCTCCCTCCCCCAGCACCCTCCGTCTCCGCCGCCGAGCCCGGCCCCACCTGCGCCCTCCGGCCGAAGCCAGGCGAGGTCATCGCCCCGTTTGGCACCCTCTTGGAGCAGGCGCCCGTCCTGGAGGCGTGCTGGGTCCGCTACGTGGGGGACAGCCCCCAGGGCATCGTTGGCGGTGTGGACATCAGCCACGCCGTCCTGCTGCTGCCTACCGCGGAGCTGGCGGCTCGCCTCGTGGCCGACGCGCCAGGGCTTCTCTCCCGCGCCGCGCCGGGCCGGGCCAGCGTGGAGGAGCCGGTGCGAGGCGTCGCCGACGAGGCGGTGGCCTTCTCGGTGGAGCGCGACGACCGCGCTGCCTTCAGCACCCTGAGCCTGCCTGCCAGGTCGCTGGTCATGCGGCACGGCCCCATCGTCACCGTGCTTACGGCCTCCAGGTGGCCGGGGGAGCTGCCTCCTGGCGCCCTCGCGCAGCTCGCCCGGGTGGTGGCCAGCAAGTGGTCCCTGGTGGGGAACGATGCCCCGCCCCCCACTCCCTGGACCGTGGTCGTCCCCGTGAGGGCGTTCCTGGTGGGGGAGACCCCCGGCGCCGCCGCGACGCGCCCCTACGGGCGGGGAGCTATCCCCTTCGCTCTCGGCAGGGCCCAGGATATATACAACCAGAACCTGAAGGGCACGGGCGTCACCCTCCGCCTCGCCCTCCAGGGGGTCACCCCCGTGCCGCCGCCGGAGACCCTGGATAGTCTAGAGGGCTCCGCCGCCCTGGCGGGCCAGCACGCCGACCCCTGCCGTCTGAGCGTCTTCTATGTCGCGCGGGAGGAGGTGGAGGTGGGCGCCTGGTCGTGGCTCCCCGCCAGCGCCGTCTTCTTCAACACGGGCGCCGGAGGGGAGCGGCTGGCCAGGACTCGCTTCCACGCCCGCATCCTCGCCCACGAGATGGGCCACCTGTGGGGCCTCCCCCACGTGCACGGCTCCGCCAACCTTATGTATCCCCACGCCTTCCGCCCCGACCTGGACGAGGCGCAGGCGTCCCTGGTGGCTGCCTACCTGGATCTGTGGCTGGCCACGTGCCCCACGACCGGCGACGCCATGGCCAGCGGGAAGGAGGGATAGCGAAGGGCGCGAGCACCCCGGAACGACGGACCTGAGCCCCCTGGCGATGGCCTCCGGCCCTGGGCCGGGCGGGCGACCTCGCGTCGTCAAATCCGGAGGAGCGCTGGTGAGAGAGCTTGACACGCGCCGCACCGTGGCGATAGCCTCTCCGCTATCCTCCCATGTGCGTGCTGCGGCCCCTTGCGCTTCGCCACAATATCCCTAGAGAGCAGCCCAAAGCAACACGATTGCCAAGGAGCGTCCCTGCTTCTCGTCGTGACATTGGAAGCCCCGCCGTGGCGAGCCGCGGCCTTCTGCGGCCCCAAGGCACCCTTCACAAAGGCTCGTACACGGGAGCAAGACCCCAGACCAAAGAGGTGCGCGATGGCCCAGACAGGTAAGGTGGCGGTCTTTGTGGGGCCTCTGAAACCCGTGGAGCTGCGGGAGTACCCGCTGCCGGAGGTGTGCCCCGATGACATGCTGGTCAGGGTGACCCTCTCCAACGTGTGCGGCTCCGACCTGCACTTCTGGAAAGGCGGCGGACCCGGGGTCTCGGCGGAGCGCCCCCTCGTCTTGGGCCACGAGATGACGGGGCAGGTCGCCGTCCTGGGCAAGAACGTCCACACCGACTCCCTGGGCCAGCCCCTCAAAGAGGGCGACCGCATCTGCTACTCCTACTTCAGCAACTGCAACGCCTGCTGGGCCTGCCTCAGTGGCTCCGCCGCCTGCCCCAACCGCTACCGCCACTGGCTGACCGCCCCCGCCGACCAGCCACCCCACTTCCACGGCGCCTTCGGCGAGTACTACTACCTTCGCCGCGGCCACTGGGTCTTCAAGGTCCCCGATGAGCTGAGCGACCCGATGGTCTCCGGGGTGAACTGCGCCTTTGCCGAGGTCTTCTACGGGCTCCACAGGGTCGGTGTCACCGTGGGCGACACCGTGGTCATCCAGGGCGCGGGAGGCCTGGGGCTCTACGCCACCGCCGTGGCCCGCGAGATGGGCGCCGGCCGCGTCATCGTCCTAGACCGGGTCCCCCAGCGGCTGGCGCTGGCCAGGGAGATGGGCGCCGACAACGTCATCAGCGTGGACGACTCCTCCGTTGAGGACCGCGTGGCACTGATCAGGGACTGGACCCAGGGCCGCGGCGCCGACGTCGTCGCCGAGCTGGTGGGCAGCCCCGCCGTGGTGCAGGAGGGGCTGGACATGCTCCGCCCCGGCGGACGATACCTCTGGGTGGGGAACATCAACCTGGGCCAGGAGGGCCCCATCCAGCCCGGCTCCGCCGTGCGCTACATGCGCACCATCATCCCGGTGGTCGCCTATGAGGCCTGGGTCATCCCCCGGGTGCTGGACTTCATGGTCCGCACCAGGCACGCATACCCCTACCACAAGGTCATCTCGCACCGGTTCCCATTTGAGGAGATCAACAAGGCCTTCCAGGCATCGGAGAGCAAGGAGGTCATCCGGGCCAGCCTGGCGACCTCCTAGCCTAAAGGCTGTTGCACATGTCCGTTTGCCTCGCAGCAGTCGTGGGAACCCCTTCCTTCGGCGCGGCTCAGGACAAGCCTTGCAAGAAGGGGTTCCCTTCGCCAAAAGCCCAGGACAGGCCCACACCCTCCCCAAGAACTCCAGTTCCTGGGCCAGCGGGGGCCTCGAGGCCCCCGCTGGCCCAGGGGCGAGGCTTTGTGGAGGGGGCTTCGGGAAAACCTCTTTGCAAAGAGGTTTCCTCAACGTAGCCGGTGGCGACAATGGGACTTCTGCAACCAACTCTAGTCCGTGGTACGCACCACCGTTTCGGGAGGGCTCATGCAGCAGCGCAAGCTCGTCGTCAGGCCCGAGGATGTCCGGGGCGGTGCCCCTATGGAGGTGCGCAAGGGCGTCAAGGACCTCAAGCTCCTCTACCCGGAGATCGGCGTGCCCACCCACAGCCTCATCATGGGCCTTGTGGAGATCGAGCCGGGCAACCACTCGCCCCTGCACAAGCACAACTGCGAGGAGTGCTTCTACGTGCTCCAGGGCCGTGGCTACACCGAGATTGAGGGCCAGCGCTACGACATTGAGCCAGGGGTGGCGGTCTTCAACCCGGCCAACGTTCCCCACCGCACCTTCAGTACCGGGGACGTCCCCCTACGGCTCCTGACCGTGGGAGGGATCATGTTCGTGGGGCTGGTGCCCCAGTGGCCCACCCCCAGCCCCTACGAGATCCTGGAGACCGACGGCTAGCGCCCTGTCCAGGAAATAGTGTGTCATTCTGAGGAGCCCGCAGGGCTCCGAAGAATCTGCGCACGTAGAGGCTTCGCGGAGTCTACCCTGAGCCTGCCGAAGGGCTCAGCATGACATGCTGCTGAAGGTTGTCTTACGGACTTAGCGCTAGCCTCCAGGGGCCAGCCCTGAAGCCGGACCCCGTGGTACACTCGCTGTCCGTGGGCGAGGGGGCCCTATCGCCTCCCCGCCGCTGACGAGGCGCCCCGTCCCTGCTCACACGCCTGCACGATGTAGTCCACCACCTCCGCCACGGGGGTCCCCGGGACGAAGATGCGGTCAACCCCCGCCTCCGTGAGGATGGGGAAGTCCTCCACAGGGATGGTCCCACCCACCAGGAGCAGGACCCCCTCTCCGCACCGCTCCCGCACCAGGCGGGCCAGCCGGGGCACCAGCGTCCGGTGCTCCCCCGACAGGCAGCTCACGCCGATGACGTCCACGTCCTCATCCAGGGCGGCCTGGAGGATGGCCTCGGGGGTCTGGTAGAGGCCCAGGTAGACCACCTCCATCCCCGCGTCCCGTAGCATCCGAGCCAGCACCTTGACCCCGCGGTCGTGGCCATCCAGGCCGACCTTGCTCAGCAGCACCTTGATGGGCTTGCGCTGGCTCATGCGGCCTCCCAGCAGGGCGCCTCCAGCACCCCCAGGGGATCGTAGGGGTAGCCGTAGGCTTGGCGGATGATGCCCAGGATCTCCCCGTGAGTGGCATAGGCCCGGACGGCCTCCATGATAGCGGGGAGCAGGTTGCGCTGAGGGCCCCGCTCCGCCTCGCGTTGGAGGTTGTGCAGGGAGCGCACCACCGCCGCCTGGCTTCGCTCCTGTCGCAGGCGCCTGACCCCCTCGCGGTACTCCCGCATCGCCTCCTCCGACACCCGCAGCACGCTGCCGGGCGTCTCCCGCTCCGGCTCCTCGGAGCGAAAGACGTTCACCCCCACGACGCGGCGCTCCCCCGTCTCCATGCGCCGCTGCTCCTCCAGGGCCGCCCGCTCTATCTCCTGGTCCATCCATCCCGTCTCCAGGGCCTCCTTTAGGCCCCCGCGGGCCTCAAGCTCCTGCATGAGCTGGAGGGCCTCGGCCTCCAGGCGGTCGGTGAGGGCCTCCACGAAGTAGCTCCCGCCCAGGGGGTCCGCCACGTTGGCCACCCCCGTCTCGTAGGCCAGGACCTGCTGGGTGCGGATGGCCAGGGTCTGGGCCTGGGGGCTGGGCAGGGCGATGGGCTCATCGTAGGAGCAGGCGTGGAGGCTCTGGGCGCCCGCCAGGACCGCGGCCAGCGCCTCGTAGGCGACACGGATGCCGTTCACCAGCGGCTGCTGGGGATAGAGGGAGCACCCCGCGGTGTGCACCGCGAAGCGGAACTTCAGCGAGCGGGGATCCTGGGCACCGTACCGCTCCTTCATGAGCCGGGCCCACATCCGCCGCGCGGCGCGCAGCTTGGCTATCTCCTCAAAGAAGTCAATGTGCGAGGAGCAGTAGAAGGCGATGCGCGGCGCGAAGGCATCAATGGGAAGCCCGCGCCCCAGGACCTCCTCCACGTAGAGAAGGGCCAGCGAGAGGCCATAGGCCAGCTCCTGCACGGCGTTCAGGCCCTGCTCCCGCAGGTCGTAGAGGTTCACCGTGATGGGGTTCCACGAGGGCAGATGCCGAACGCAGTGCTCTATGACATCCGCCCCCATCTTCAGGGCCAGGTTCAGGGGAACGGCCACCCGCGCCCCGCAGAACCGCATGTGCACCGGGTCGTTCTGGATGGTGCCCCGCAGGCGCTCCGGCCCCACCCCCCGCTTCTCCGCCAGCACCAGGTACTGGGCCAGGACGGTGCTGGCCGTGAGCGAGGCGGCGATGAGGGACATGCTGACCTCGTCCTGGGGTATCCCCTCCATCAGGGCCTCCATGTCCGCCAGGGAGCACAGGTGGACCCCGTTCACGCCCACGTCCGCCTCCGCCAGGGGATGGTCGGCGTCCACGCCCAGGATGGTGGGCACGTCCACGATGGCGTTCAGCCCGCTGACCCCCTCCCGCAACTGGAAGTGGAGCCACCTGTTGGTGTCCGTGGGGGTGCCGAAGCCGCAGACCTCGCGTCGCGTCCACAGCTTCCCCCGGTACATGTCCGCATGGATCCCTCTGAGGTGCGGGTAGGCCCCGGGGTCTCCGGCGTCCCGCTGGTAGTCCCTCCCGGCCCCGTCCTCCGGCCCGTAGAAGGGCTTCAGCGGAATACCCGACCACGTCTTGGGGCTGTGGGCCCGCTCAAAGTAGGCGTCCAGACCTCCCATGGCTTGCTCCTCTCCTAGATCAGCCCGTGCTTGCGGGCCATACTCTTCAGCTCGCCTCGGAAGTCCGGATGGGCGATGCTGATCAGCTCCAGGGCACGGTCCCGCGTATCCTTGCCCTTGAGGCGGGCCACCCCGTACTCGGTCACGATGTAGTCCACGTCGTTGCGCGGGATGGTGACCGCGCTGCCCTCGGGGAGGCAGGCGGATATGCGCGAGATGGTGCCCCCCTTGGCCGTGGAGGGCAGGGCGATGACCCCCTTGCCCCCCGGCGACAGGTAGGCACCCCGGTTGAACTCCCACTGGCCTCCAGAGCCCGAGTAGTGCCTGTGGCCCAGCGTCTCCGAGGCGCACTGGCCCCACAGGTCCACCGCCAGGGTCGTGTTGACCGCGATCTGCCTGGGGTTCTGGCTGATGAGGGCCGGATTGTTGACGTAGGCGATGGACTGCATCTCCACGCCCGGGTTCTCATGGAGGAACTGGTACAGGCGCGGGCTCCCCAGGGCCAGGGCGAAGAGGGTCCTGCCCTGGTGGGTGGGCTTCCCCGTGTTGTCCACCTTGCCCGCCTCCGTCAGGTCCACCAGCCAGTCAAACACCGCCTCGGTGTGGAGGTTCAGCCCCTTGATATCCGAGTCAATGATGAGGCTGGCGACGACGTTGGGCACGGTGCCAGCGCCGATCTGGAGAGTGCACCCGTTCTCAATCAGCCCAAACACGTTGCCAGCGATGGCCATCTCCACGTCCGTAGCTACCGCCTGCTCCAGGGTGGACCCGGTGCTCATGGCGGTCATGGGGTAGTCCGCCTCCACGATGTAGTCCACCTCGCTGATGTGGACCCGGCATCCCCCCGGGACATGGGGCTGCGCCGGGTTCACCTCCAGCGCCACCTGCTTGGCCAGGGGCAGGAACCCCATGCCCCACCCGCCGAAGGCGCCCAGGGAGAGGTAGCCCTCCGAGTCCATGGGACTGGCCGCGCTGACGAACAGGTTGATCTCCCAGGGATAGAAGCGGGCCGTCTCCGTGGGGTGGGTCGGCCGATAGGTGGCCCTTCCCTCCCAGATAGCCTGGCGGACGGGGTCGTCCCACGTGAAGTCGGAGATGTGCAGGATGTGCCCGCTCAGCGCGGGGTCCACGGGGTCTCGCGTGAGGGGACGCACCTCCCTCCGCATGGCGTGGTTCAGCCGGACCCCCACCAGCTCCTCACCCCTGGCGGCCAGCGCGTCCACGAAGTCGCAAGGGAAGCTGGAGGCGCTATTGACGTACAGCACCCAGTGGTCCTGGACCTTGCCCGCCAGCTCCACCGCAGAGACGAGCTTCGCCTTGTATTGCTCTCGCACGTCCATGGTGATCACCCGGAGACAGTTGGGCTGGGGGGCTGAGGATCCCCCGCCCCGCTCAGCCCAGCGCCGCCAAATGGCGTGAGGGGAGTGTAAACCGCGCCTTGGAGGGCGTCAATTGTCACCCCCCATCCCTCACTATGTGTCCTGGCCCTCCTCCGCTCATAAAGCGTGCTTCGCCGCGCGGGGCCGTTCCTCTACGGGAATGCACCCGTTCCCCATCGTTGCGAACCCCGCCCCCGTCGGGGCGTGGCGACGTGGTGGATGGTCTCACCAGCCCACGGAGAGGAATGTCGAGAGCCGTCATACCCCGCCCGCCGGAGCAGGAGCGGCTCGCCGGAGGCCACCTCTTCGATACCAGGGAGCCCCGGCCGCTGCGGCCGGGGCTCCCCCTGCTTCCCTCCACTATGCCAGGAGGCGTCCTAGCCTCCCTCGCCCTCTCCCAGGAACTCCCGGAGCTGATCGTAGCTGGTGGGCATCTGCGGCTCGAACCGCATGAAGGTCGTCACCGGGTAGCGCTGAAGCCCGCCCCTGTGGCTCTCCACCACCCCCTGGAGCACCCGCTCCACCTCCCCCCACGGCATGGTAAAGGCCATCTCGTAGTCCTGGGTCATCCCAAACACCAGGTCGCCGTTGCACGGCAGCACGTATCGGGGCTGCTGGTGGAGGAAGGCGTCGGCCACGATGTCGGCGCAGTCCCGGGTGCCCGCCGAGGCCCACTGCACCGACCAGTCCGCCCAGGGGACGGGCAGGCGCAGCAGGATCCGTCGTACCCGCTGGTAGCTCAGGCCCCAGGTCCGCTTCAGCGCGGCAAAGGACCGCTCCCGCAGGGCGCTGAGCATGGCCACCTGGGCGCTCAGGGCTACCCGCTGGCGCTTCCCCACGCCTGGCAGGGGCTGGGTAAAGGCCCGCTGGCAGCTCGGGCACCACAGCCGCTGGCGCCGGAGGAGGACCTAGAGCCGCTGCTTACCCAGGAAGCCCCACAGCAGGCGGCTGGCCTTCTTCGCTCGCTGGTGCACCCTCGTTGGGCGCTGGCCACAGGCGGGGCACGCCCCCGTTCAGGCCGCTCCACCCGCACCGTGTGTACTCCCGTTCCCCCCTCAAGACCGTGATGACCCGGCAGCCTCGCAGTACCACCGGCTTCCTCATCTCCAGGCCTCGGGCAGTACGTCCACCGGCTTTCTCCGTTCATGGTAAGGTCTCCTCGGCTAGCGTACCGCCTCCGTGGTTCTCTTTCCCCTCACCCCCGTCCACACATTGCAGTGTACAGCCGCCTGCCTCTTGACAAGTCAGGTGACCTGTGTTGGAGTGGAGGTATCCCCCTGGGGGGCATAGGCATCGCGCCAGGAAGGACCAGCACACCACCATGGGAAAGGCCACGCCACAGCCCCCGCGTCCACACGATGGCTCACCGTGGGTCCCGTCCCCTGCTGGGCAGGCCACCATCACCTTTACAGCCATCGGTGCCCCGCAGATGACGGCGGGCGCCGAGCACCGGGGTGATGTCCGTGAGCCGCCGCAAACCATCGGCTCCCAGGAACGCCACGGCCCCGGGCCTTGGGTTGGTCACCCCCTGCTGCGCGCCGTCATCCGCCGATCGTGGAATCCCACTCGAAACGTATGGGCGCTCAGGCTTGGCCTTGTGGCGGCGGCGCTTGTGGTAGCAGGGCTGGTCGTGTTGGGTCTGACGCAGGACCTGCGCCAGATGGGCTACGTGGGTGCCTTTGTGGCCAGCTTCACGAGCGGCGCCAGCATGTTCCTGCCGCTCCCGGGACTCGCCGTGGTCATAGCAGCCTCCTTGGTGCTTCAACCCTGGGCTGTCGGACTCCTGGCTGGTGTCGGGGGAGCCCTTGGCGAGATGACGGGTTATGCCGTGGGGTGCTCGTCCCACAGGATCGTCAAGCAGCGGAGGATCCCGGCCTGGCTCTACCGCGCCACAAGCAGGCACATGGCCCTGACGATCCTCACTGTCTCCATCATCCCCAACCCCTTTGTGGACTTCGTCGGCATCATCGCGGGAAGGCTGTGCTACCCGATTCCATCGTTTCTCACATACACAATCATCGGTAAGACCGTGCGGGCCGTCCTGTTGGCATACGCCGCTGCCTGGGGCCTCCCCCTCCTGGCAGGGGGATGGATAGGCTTCGGCCTGTGACGTCTCCTTCATGTGCGTCAGGACTTGACAAGCGGCCAGGCTTGTGGTTGGATCGGAGTATCCCCCTGGGGGGGAGAGGCATAATCGCCTATGGCATGCGCGAGGTGAGCACAGTGGCGGAGACTGAGGCGGGGGCCTCTGGCACCGTCTACATATCCCCGGAGCTGGAGAGCAACCTCCAGGATCGGCTCAGCCGAATAGAAGGGCATGTCCGGGGTATCGAGAGGATGCTGGCGGAGCACCGAGACTGCGACGATATCCTGAGCCAGGTCTCCGGGGCCGAGGCAGCTATGAACCAGGTGGCCATTCTCTTGCTAGAGGGACACCTGGAGACCTGTGTCGTCGAGGCCTCGCGCAGCGGTAATGGCGTGGCTGCGACCGAGCGGTTCAAGGGAAGCCTGTCTCGGGTCCTGAAGTAGGAGAACGGGGGCAGCCGAAAACTTCGGCTGCCCCCGTTCTCCCCGAAGCATATGCCCCAGAGGGGGAGGGGCATATCGCCCAGACGAAAGGGCTCGGCCAAGGCGCGCGTGCTGCGGCCCAGCAGGGTAGAGGAGGCCTTCAACAGTGGTGTGGCGGAAGAAAAGGTCGGGGCCGGAGCCCTACATCCCTGCCGAGGTGCAGCGGGCGATCCGCGAGCGGCTCCATCGCATACAGGGGCACGTCCGGGGTGTGGAGGCGATGCTGGACGAGCGTCGTCCGTGCGATGAGATCCTGATCCAGCTCTCGGCCATCAGGTCCGCCCTGGCCCAGGTGGGAATTGTCCTGACGGGGAGCCATCTGGAGGTCTGTGTTGCCCAGGCGTTGCGAAGCGGCGACAGTGAGCGGTTTGTGGCCATGTTCAAGGACAGCCTGGTTCAGTTCATGAAGCAATGCTGAGGGGGCAGGGAACGGGGATGGACCGAATGGGACGGATGAGTTGCGATGGCAGGACATCCGGGGTGATCAAGGGGAGCAGCTACCCTGTCGCCACATGCGCAGCCGACGGGGTCACTGACGCCGCCCGACCGTGATGCCGCTCTCCTCTAGAGGAAGACTGCCGAGTACCTTCGGCCTGCCTCGCTGGCTCTGGCCGGCGTAGGGCTGAAGGGCGCGACAGACAGTGGCAAGGCCTGGCTGGGGCCCCGCCCTCCCAGCCAGCCCCGGCCAGGCGAGTTGCCCGGAGACCAATGGCAGAGGGAAGGAGTGCAACGATGGAGGACACGCTAGCCCAGCCCGCAGGGCCGCTAACAGCCAGGGACAGAGCGGTGACCATCAGAATGTCCCCGCTGGTCGGTCTCGGTGGGCTGTGGCTGGTCTTCTGGGCAGGGTTCGTCGCCTGGTGGTGGCTCATGTCACTCCTGTTTCAGCGCGGTGAGTACGTCGCGGCCGTGGCAGTTGCCTATTTGCTGCCGGTATCGTACACCCTCGCCGCCTGGGCTGGCTCCCGGGGCACTGGCCCCTACCTAAAGCTCCTGCACTTCGCTGTATTCACCCTCTTTGGAGCGGGTTTCGCCATAGCCCTGGCCTTCTTGGGGGAGGCGCCGCCCTCCGGCGACTTCGGCGCTTACCTGAGCATGGCCTTCATCGCCTTCGTAATGGCGCTTATGCAGTATCCCCTCGCCGGACTGCGACAATACGACGCCTACAAGACGTCCCTCTTCATCGGGGGAGTCATCTTCATGCCCCTGTTCATCTACTTCGCCGCCCTGCTACCTAACGTCCCCAATACTCCGGCCCCAGACAAGGCGTGGCTGTTCCCCATAGGGATGCTGGGCTTCTGGCTCTCTGCGGCGTGGCTGGCCTCGCGGCGAACCCAGGGAGCACACGTGAGCGGACTTCTCGTCCGGCCCCTCATGCCCTTCCGGCCCGACTTCATCCTTCCCGGCGGGGTGGCCTTCGTGAAAGGGCTCATCATGATGGGCGTGGGCCTGATGATAGCCATCCATCCCGCACTGGGCATGCCCCAGTGGAACTGGTGGGGCTTCGTGCTGGCCTTCTGGGGGATCATCACCATCATCCCCCTGCGGGGCATGCACAAGATGGTGAAGGGCAGGCGGGCCAGGCTGCTGGGCCTGGGTGGCACCGGCTTCGGGGCCGAGTTGGCCAAGGGCCTCATCCTGTTCGTGGGGCTGAATATCCTCCTCTACGGATTTGTCAACGCCTTCTTCGGCACTACTCCCTTCCTGGAGCTGGGCGCAAAGCCGGAGTTCAACGCCTTCTGGCTGGGCAACGTAACGGAATCAGCCATCGCCGCGGCGACCTTCGCCCTCTCCTTCGCCATCCTCGTCCTTTGGCGGGGATGGTACAAGACCAGGCTGCTGGAGGGGGCCGAGACCGTAGCACAGCTTGTGAGCAAGCAGCTTCTGCTCTGGCTGGGGTCCCTCCTTCTGCTGGTGGCCTACATCCACTTTCTCAATGTGCCGCCCATCCGGGGAACCGGCTACCTGAGCTTCTACCCAGCGGATAACCCGGCGGGGTTTGCCGTGGGCGCCCTTCTCTTTCTAGCGGGGTCCGCCCTGATCCTGGTCCTCAGGCCCATGGCCCTGAAGAACGAGCTTGAGGCCACCATCACCACCATGGTGGGGGTGATCGCCGACGCTGAGGACAAGCTACGGCGCTGGGTGATGGAGCGGCGGGTGAAGACCCTGGCCTCTATGCCCACGACACAGCGTGACAAGCACGTGAAGCTGATGATGGTGGGGCTGGGCCAACTCCCCCAGGAAAAGAGGAGCGTCATGCTGAGCACCCAGATGGACATCCTCTCCAGGCTGAGCCCCGAGGAGAGGCGACGGATGATGGCCTCCATGGACAAGGCCATGATGGGAGGTAGCTAGATGGTGTGGCTGATTTTCCCGCTCCTTGCGGGGGTTGGAGTAGCCGTAGGCTTCGTCCTACCTCCCGCCGCAGTAGTCGGGTATGCCGCCGTGCTCGGCTGGGTCGCCCTGATGCTCTATCTCGTCTTCTACCGAGAGGACCCAGTCTCACGGGGTCTGGAGGACCTGAGCGCAGAGGGAGGGCCTTCAGCGGAATGACGACGAGCCTGGGCGAACCCAGTACGGGCCTGAGGTTGCTGGCGGTCTTTGCCCACCTGGATGACGAGTCGTGCGGGCCGGGGGCACTCTGGCCCGATATGCTCACCACGGGGTGCGCACCACCCTCGTCTGCGCAACCCAGGGAGAGCGCGGGATCTGCACCGACGAGCGGTGTGAGGACTACCAGCCAGTCCGCCGGGATCAGCTCGGTGTCATTCGTATCCAGCCATTCCCCTCATAGCACACATCGCTATGATGGCCCCCTTGGTTCTTCTAGCGCCCGTGCTTATCCAAGGCGATACGGTGGATGCCAGCCTGCTTGGCCCTCTTTTTGGAGGAGGAAGATAGACCTACAGGAGCCAGGATGTGAGACATGGGATCGTTCAAAGGACCTTCTTCGTTCGGCAACGTGTAGAGCGCATGGACCCAGCGAGGCGCCTGGCGCGAATCACTCAGGGGGTTCCCGACGTTACGCCGGGGGTGTGGCATGGCAAGCGCAGAAGATGAGGCAACCGTAGAGATAGCGGAGTGTATGGGTATCGGGGCCACGGATGACAGCGAGGGCCGGGTCATCATGCTGGGGTTCCTCCGCAAGGGCGTGGCCCTCCTGCTGACCTACGACGAGGCCCTCGCCTTGAATCGCGTGCTCGGCAGGATCGTCCAGGCAACCACCCAGCATGCCGGAGGTAAGAATGGCTATGGACAGCAGTAAGGAGCATGCCCACGAGCACGAGTTCGTGGAGATCGTTGACTCAGAGACCATCACCGCCTTTGAGCTGGTACCCCACGGGATCATCACGCTGCAACTGCACGAGCGCGGGCTGTCCCTCGACCTGACCTACAAAGAGGCGGCAGCGCTAGGGGTAGTGATGGAAAGGGTGGTGGAGCATGTGAATGCACGACGCCAGCACTAGGTCCGGCCGCGGTCGAAACCACGGTGATCAGTCGAAACCGGGCAACCAGAGGAGGTGACCAGTATGGCTATGAACATGAAGGACATGGTCAAGGCCATGGCAGGGATGCCAGATGAGCAGCGCAGGACCATGATGCGCCAACGCCTGGAGATGTTCGCCGAGATGCCCAGTACGGAGCGGGCCAAGGCCATGCAGCAGATGATGGAGGCGGTGAGCACGCTGCCTGAGGAGGACATCCGCAAGCTCATCAAGAGCCGCACAGAGCTGCTGTGCGAGCTGCCGGGAGACACGCGCATGTCTCTGATGAAGACCCACATGGGCCTCTTGCAGAAGATGCCAGCGGAGAGGGCCCAGATGGAGATGCAGCTCATCCAGAGCATCACCCCTGAGCTGAAGCCGGAGCACCAGCAGCAGGTCATGGAGATGATGAAGTCCATGCCCATGCCTGCCATGGCCGGCATTCGAGAGCCAGCGGGCGCAGGCCGACCGGGGGCGCCACGGAGCAAGGCCCGCTGGTGGGAGTTCTGGAGGTGGTTCAGCTAGCCAACACAACCGGGGGCGCGGCCGCGATGCGTGGTCGCGCGACTCCGGCCGCCTGGCACGATTGGTGCGGGAGGGGTCTCATGCTCACCGTTAGAGACCTGCGAAAACGGGGGCTCTGTGGCTACTGCTGGTCGTCGTGGCTTGTGGGCCTGGTAGTCCTCGTGACCTGGAACACCGTGTACCTGGTGCGGTGGCTCCTCAGGGGCCCCGCCCGGCTCGCTCGCTGGTGGCGGCGTCGGTCGGGCCCGGACGCTCGATACGAGGCACCCGCCGGGACAGGACGCGGGAGCCAGTAGGCGCAGGAGCACACCGTCCAGGGGTGCCGCGGAGGGGGGCCTCGTATACCCAGGCGACACCTATAACACGCCGCCGGTTACCCCAGGGATGCCGGGGACCTCTCCCGTCACTCGCGGCCTCGGTTGCCCCTGGGTCCGCAGGTTGCTTGAAGGCTTGGCGCCACGGAGACTGACTGGTCGCCGTTCGGCGCCCATTCTGGGCCGGAAAGGAGGTGAGAGCCCATGGCAGAGGACACCAAGACGGGGACACAGGCCAAGGAGCCCAAGCAGAAGCCGAGCCCGGTCGTCCGGAAGGGAGGCTGCTGCTAGGGAGTGGCTCCATCGCATGAGGGAGGTTGAGGACGATGAAGCGGCTTGTTGGCTACGCGCTGCTCCTGGCTGTCGGCGGCGGGGCAACCTTCCTCGCACGCAAGCGCTTGCGTCACCTCCGGGACATGGTGGCCTAGCGCTAGCTCGGGGGCCGGGACGGCCCTGATCGGGGCTCCCGGTCCCCTGAGCGGGTAGCGGGCCTCCGCAGACCGCCCGGCCTGCCACCCCACAGGCGGTACAGGAGCCGGGCCGACTTGAAGCGGACTGTCGGGCAGGGCAGAGACCCGGGGCGAGGTCCGGGGTTCCGAGGAGCGTCTGGCGCTGGGGCCGCCGAACCGTTTCGGATGCACATGACCTTGGCGGTCGAAATCAAGCAGGCCATGGTCCGCATTGGCTATGAAGCGCAGGAGGTCTGAAGGGATGGCCGCACCTCTGGGCGCCTACCCTCCCATTGGCCAGTACGGGGTCATCGGCGATGGGCACACGGCTACGCCCACGGCTATGCCTCGGCGGAGCGGTTCGTCCGTCGGGTGCGCCAGGCCCGGCCTGAGGTGGCCGCCGTGCTGGAGCACCCGCCGGGCCAAGAGGCACAGGTGGACTTCTTCCAGGGGCCGCCCGCCCTCCACCTGACCAGCGGGCGCTACCGGCGCCCCTAGGGATATTCCGGATGACCCTGTCCTGCTCCCGCCACAGCTACGAGGAGCCCCTGTGGACCCAGGAGCGGGAGGGCTTCCGCCGCATCCACGAGCACGCCTTCCTGCATCTCTGGCGCCGGTTCGCCCCCAAGCGACCCAACGTCCTGCCCAGCCTACCGTGCGCCGGCTGCGTAGCTGATAGACGTAGGTGCATCAGCTTGGTGAAGCATGGTGAAGCATGTGCACTGAGTCAGTCACGTCCGGCCGGTGGTAAGAGGGCGGAGTACCAGGGTGCAGTGGTCAGACTCAGACACTTGAAGACGGCAGATGTCCGTTTACCGGAGGTCCTATTCCAGGTTCTCAACTTCGCGGCGCGTTAGTGGCCACGTGGCTCCGCAGTCCTGACACTCCCAGAAGGCACCAATTAGAGAGTCAAAAGGCATCAGGTCAGTGCTACGGCAGTCGGGACATCGCTTCCGGGCCTGCTGCTTCTTGCGCAGTTCCTTGCTGATGCGGTCAAAGTATGCCCTGGGGATCTGCTTCGCCGGCGGGCCGCTCTGGCTGCGTGCTGGTGGGAGGCCGTAGAGCTTGCGGAACTGCCCATCGGTGTAGCGATTACCCTTGAGGCCGTTGCAGGGCCCACACAGGAGTTGGAGGTTGGCGGGGTTGTCACCCCCGCCCCGGGAGGCCGGGCTCTTGTGGTCCACGTGGAAGTAGTGGATTGCAAGCCGGATGCCGCAGTACATGCATCTGCCGCCCTGCTCCTTGTAGAGCAACTCTTTCAGTCGCTTCGGTGGAGCCTTTCTCCGCTGTGGCTCCTCGGGCCAGAACAGCATCTACCAGGACCCCCGCCAGCGAGGACGGCCAGGTATGCATCAAGCGGCCGGTTCTCCTTCTGCCGTTTGTGTTTCCCTCTGGTGGAGCTGGGGGGAGTCGAACCCCCGACCTCCTCAATGCCATTGAGGCGCTCTCCCAACTGAGCCACAGCCCCACGCGCTTGCTACTATAGCAAAGGCACCATGGCCCCGCAAGGCGGCATGCCGCCCACCAGCCGCCGCAGCGTTGACAGCGGCAGTCCCTCCACCTCGACAGCGTCCCCACGAAGCTCGGCGGCGAGGTTCAGGGTGTGACTCAGCCCTGGCGTACTGTGGGCTGGCATTCGGCAGCCACCACCTGGCGCACCATCCAGGCCAAGACACCGATCCCTGCCACGAAGAGCAGCAGGAAGACAATTAGCGGGATCCACTGGGTCACCACACTCTCGGCGGTGACATCCAGGAAAGGCTCCAGTTCGATGTTCTGCACCGCCTGCCGGGTGATGGCGTTCAGCCCCAGGACGCCCACCTGACTCAGGGCGGTGGCCCCGGCGAGCCAGTGGGAAGGGCGGAGGCGATGGGTCATGAGCAAGAGCCATGGTAACCCTGGCGCGATGGCAGTGAGGATGGTTAGGGGCAGCCAGGGCCAGTCGAGCATCCTCTGGAGTAGGTCGCTGGACCAGGTGCCAAAGACGTACCACGCGCCGAAGGCAGCGAACCAGGCGAGGCCCACGGTATAGACTTTAGGGGCGAAGCCCAGCGCCCAGCGGCGGTAGGCCCCCATCTCCTTGCCCGCGAAAAAAGTGGCGTCCACAGCGACGTAGGCGGCGGTGGTGGTGAGGGCCAGCCCGAACATCATGAGCCACCGAGGCCAGAGGGTGGCGTCACCGGTGTTGAGGGCCGTCCCCAGAGGTGCGCCGCCCACGCTGGTCTGTCCCCACAGGCCAGGCCACGCCTCCACGTTGACCATCAGGCTCAGGGCGTTGGCGAAGAGGAACCCGATGGCGATGAACAGGAGTGCCGAGGCCCAACCGGCGGCCTGTCTCCAGAGGGCTATCCCCTGGGGGCTACTGCGCAGGCCGGACGTATAGATATAGACGCCATAGTAGGCGACTACAAGAAGGAGGATAATGGCAAACCAAGGCCAGGCCATGAGGATGGTAGCGGGGTAGAAGACTCGGTTATATGCGACCTGGGTGAAGAGGAGGGGCACGATACCCAGGTTGATGCCAAAGGCGATGATGATGGGCATCTGCTTCATGAGACGCCTGGTCAGGACATGGCCCTGGGGTCCCCCTCGCCAATGAAGCAGCATAGCCAGGGGGATGCCGGCGTACCAGAGGTTCATGGGCACCATGTGCAGGGTGAAACCCAACACCTTAAACAGGGAGAGGAACCAGTAGGGAGCGGGGTATGGGAGGGTGCTGGTCGGGCCAATAAGGGAGCCGGGATCCATCTCTCCCTCCTACCGCGTCTGGCCGTAGTACATGCCGCCTGGCAGTGGGGCCGTCATGGTAAGCAGGTATTTGGTCAGCAGCGTGGCCTCCTCTTCGGTGCCTGCCCAGGGAGGCATGAAAAAGTGCACCCGCTCTGGGTGGCGCACCAGACCCCCTACCATCTCCGGCGTCCAGCCCCTCAGCAAGTGTGCCATCGGTGAGAACCCCCCCTGGGCGGCGTGGCAATCGTTGCAGTGGTGTTGGAAGAGAACCTGGCCTAGGGCCACCTGGTCGTCCTCGGGCAACGAGAGGAGTCGTGTCTCGTCGATCCGGCCGGATGCCATGACCTGGGGATAGCGCTGAGCGACGAGGAACCGCGTCCACGTGCCTCCTTCCAGATAGCCAGTCTGGCGGAGGGTAGGGATTTCGTCAGCAAGGATCTGGTTGCCCATGACCACATTGTAGACAATGTAGGGCTTGCGCACGGCCTCGCGGATGTACTCGCCGGTGCTGATGGCTGCGAAACCCAGGATTAGGAGCACGATGGCGAAGCCGGGCGAGAGCCATCCGGGATGGCGGTAGGGGCCCAAATAGAGCATGACCAAGATGGCTGCAGTGAGGCCGGAGATGAGGACGACCAACACGTTCAGGACGCTGGCCGTAAGAAGTGCTGCTTGGGCCGACTCAGGGAGGAGCAGGTACGAGCCAATGCTGCCCACGACCACGAGAATGCCACCGACGAGGGCAGGCCGGGCGGATCGGGATTCCACTAGATTGCGCAGCCCCGGATCCTTGATCTTGAACGAGGCGTGCAGGTAGACGTACAGCGACGCCAGCAGGAAGGAGCCGCCAGTGCGCGCTAGAACCTGGGGTACGAACTGGGGGTTGAAGAAGGCGACCCAGAAGTTGCGGTTGTCGGGCCAGCCGCCGCTGTTGAGCATGAATCCGGTGATGCCGGTGATGATGACCAGGCTCATCCAGGCGGAGATGGCGTAGACCCAGCCGATGGACTGGTGGGTGTTGGGCTTGAGTCGTCCCCAGTAGTAGAAGAAGATGAACGCCGAGGCAATCTCGAGGAGGAAGAAGACGTATTCCATGCCCCAGCCGAAAACGAAGATACGGATGAGCATCTCCGTCGCCAGCGGCGAGGCCAGCCCGATGGTCCACCAGATGCCGACGCCGCTGATGGCGCCATAGACCACCGTCACCAGGATGAAGAACCAGGCGTGCTCGCGCAAGTAGCCCAGATAGGAGGAGTTGCCCGTGCGATAGGCGTGGCGGGTCTCGATGGCGAGGAACATGCCACCGCCGACGGCGTAGTGGGAGACGATGACGTGAACCACGGCGACGACAGCAATGAGCATGGGAGAGGTGAGGAAGGGGACATACCACCACGGGTAGTGCAACTCTCCTCCTTCGTCAGGGCAGATCCTCAGCGGCTAGACATGGTAGCCCACCGCGCCCCCTGCATCACACTACGGGGAGAGGCACTCCCGCGCCACGCTGAGAGTTGCCAGGCCCACAGCGTTGCTGCACAGGCGCCTTGCTCCCTCGCAACACCGCACACTCTGCTGCTGAGACAGTATCCAATGTTGGAGTCGCGATCAAGTGTCGTGGGACTCCCTTTGCAGCCTGGTAGTCTTGAGGCCACCGGAACCACCTCGTGAAATCGACCAAGCCCCTCGGCTACGGCCGCGCGAAGGGCGATCTGCTTCACCACGGCGTGCTCCATCGCTTCCCCGTCGCCAGCTAGTGCTGTCAAGCTGGCTGCTCCCCCACCTGTACCCCCTGCACCAGGAGTTTGGTGGGCCACTGGGATGCAGTCACGCCACCAGCTTCTTGGGGCTCCACCTCAGGTGCCCTCGTTTGGCGGCGATCAGGCGCTCCACCACTGCGCCGTCCGTGGCGTTGGGATGACGTCGTGGTGCCCGGCTCCGGTCGCCCAGGCCCTCCCATCCCCAGTCCTGGAAGCGCCGCAGGCGCTTGTACCCCGTCTTGGGGCTGATCCCAAACTGCCGACACAGCTCCACGAAGCTCACTCCCCCTTCCAGCCACCACTGGATGAACCGGACGTGCTCTTCCTCCGGGCTCGTGCTTCTCCAGGGCACCGCTTTCCTCCTCGGTGGTCTCCTTACCATCATGGCGGAAAGTGTTACCCATGTGCCCGGTTTAAGTGTTACCAATCTACCCGGTTTGTGCCCACCCTGGCTCCGCTCCGAGGCCAGGGCCTGGGCCATGCTCCCGAACCCCTGGGTGAGGGTGGTCAGCATGCTCACCGCCCCCTGCAACTCGCGGCGGGAGGCCAGGCGGTCCCACAGCACCAGGGCCAGGGTGCGGTGAGCCCCCAGCTCCCAGTCGTCGTAGTAGCCCTCCACGATGGCGTGCAGCTCGTCCAGGGCGGCGACGTCCTCCAGCACCGAGGTCTTGGCCAGGATGTGGATGTCCTTCCGCGTCTGGCGCACGCTCTGGGAGATGCGGTACACGGTGGAGCGGGGGTAGCCCTCCCGCATCAGGTCGTAGGGAGACTCCCCTGCCTCCAGACGCTCCCGGATGGCCAGGGAGCGGGGCTTCTCCCCCCTCCTGGGGGTGTATGGGGTTGTCAGGCCTCCTGGGCACGCCTGCCTCCCGGCCTTGAGCATAGCGAAAGGCGGGCGCTCCCTGGGCCTCCAGGGGCCACCCGCCTCTGGTCTCAACTCTAGCACCGGACGGGAGGCATGTCCAGAACTTGTACTGGGTCAGGACATATCGGACAAGGCCTCCTTTCCTGAGGGGTGGTCTCTGAGCCAGTCCTGGTAGAACTGCTCCGGGGTCTTGTAGCCCAGGGCCTGGTGAGGCCGCACCGTCTCGTACACCCGGTTCCAGCGCAGCAGGGCGGCCTCCAGACTACCCAGATCGGCAGGCAACTCCTCCACCTGGTAGAACTCCTCCTCATCCGTGCGGAAGCTCCGCTCAATCCGCCCGTTCCCCTGGGGATAGTTGGGCCGGTTGACGTAGTGGACCAAGTGCAGCTCCTCCGCCGTAGGGCCAAAAGTGCCCAGGAACTCGCTGCCCCCATCGGATTGGATGGCCTGCACGGGAAAGGGGAACCCGGCCACGACCTCCCGCAGGAAGGCTGACCCCTGGGCGCTGGTCAGCCGCGGAGCCAGGGCCACCACCCGCTTGCGGGTGAAGCAGTCCACCGCCCCGAACTGGTAGACCACCTTGCCCCTTCCCTGTGGAACGTGCTTGGTGTCCACTTGTACCAGCACTCCCGGACGGTCCACCACCAGGTCCGATGGCCTGCGGAGCCGCTCCCGGCGCCCTCTCGCCTTCCTCCGGGGGCGCAGCGGTTCCCGCAGCACCCCTCGGGCCTTGAGGCGGGTGATCACCCGGTCAATGCTCTTGGCTGAGAGGGTGATGCCTTCCCTCAGAAGCAGCGCCCGCAGCTTCTCCCGTCCCCATCGGGGGTACTGCTCCCGGAGGGCCTGGATGCGCTGCACCACCGCCACGGGTGTCTGGGGTTGCCGTACCCGGTGGGGCCGGCGGCTCTGCGACTCCAGACCGCCCAGCCCCCTGGCAGCATACGCCCGCACCCATCGGCTGACCGTGTCGGGGCTGAACCCAAAGTGGCGGGCCGTCAGCCGCACCTTCCCGCCATGCTCCTGGCACCACTGGACAACCTTCAGTCGGCGCCTGGCTTCCGCGGAGGGCTCCGCCGAGAGCCGTGCCAGGCGCCGTGCTCCCGGCAGGATCGCCCCATAGATGCTCATGCTGACACCAGCATACCGTCCTCTCATCTCTTCTGCTGGTGTCCGACATCTCTCTGACCCTCATCAGAACTACCAGTGGAGGGTGCTCCTTGGCCTCTTGCCTGGCTCCTTCCGCACCCGGGTACAACTCATGGTGGCACAGAGCCACACGCTGCTTGACCGGTACCCGGGTCGCGGATACACTCGCGTCATCATTGGACTAGGTCAGGATGGGCTGAATCGGGAAGCCCTATGTAGAATCAGCGCGCCCGTCCGGAGCGGGCGCTGGCCTATTAACGGTTCCTCTGGCGATATCGCCTTCACAGGCTTGCTGACATCTGAGGCGTTCATTGGGGGTTTGCTGCATGAAGGGCACCGTCAAGCGGGTGAGCCTGGAACCCGGGGTCTTCCGGGTGACTCAGGAGGAAGGTGGCGATGTCCTGCTGGGATCCCGGTGCAGGGTCTGCCGCCGCACCTTCTTTCCGCCGCGAGCCTGGTGTGCCGCCTGCTGCACCCCCACCTGTGAGGAGGTGGAACTCAGTCGCGAGGGCACCCTGGAGAGCTATACCGTTGTCCATCGAAAGTCGGCCTATGCTCTCGTGGAGACCCCCTACATTCTGGGTGAGGTCGCCATCCCGGAGGGCATCCGCATCTACACCACCATCAACCTACGGAGCTGGCTTTCGGAGGATGGGACGCAGATCCAGAACGGCACGGATACCGAGACCGTGGGCCGGCTCATGCTGGGGCAAGAGGCGCAGTTGCGCCCGGTAGTGATCAAGAAGGATGAGGAGGGTAACGACGTCATCGCCTACAACTTCGACACGGTAGAGGGGGCCTAGATGCGAGACGTCGTCGTGATGGGAGTAGGGCTGCACAAGTTCGGCCGCTTTCCCGAGAAGACCTTTGAGGAGCTTACCCGCCCGGCTGTTGAGGAGGCGCTGGAGGACGCCGGAGTCCCGTTCAAGGACATCCAGGTGGCCTATTGCGGCGTGGTTCACGCCGGGCTGTACGACAGCCGCAACGTCATCCAGCAGTTCGGCTGGAGCGGCATCATGGTCCATAGCATGGCCCAGGCCAGCGGCAGCAGCGCCGCCGCCTTCCGAACCGCCTACTGGGTAGTGGCAGCGGGCATCTACGATACAGCCCTGGTGGTGGGATACGAGAAGATGCAGCGCGGGTTCATCCCCGGAACGGTGGCCCCCGGGACCAGCCATCTGGATGTCATGGGTCTGGACCCCATCCCCGCCCGCGTGGCCCTGGAGATGCGGAAGCGCATGGAGGTCTACGGCGACACGCTAGAGGCCCACGCCGCCTATGGTGTTCAGGCATCGGAGAACGCCTCCCTCAATCCCTATGCCCACTACCAGGACCGTCGCACGATGGAGGACGTTCTGAACTCCCGCATCATCGCCGATCCGTTGCGGCTGTTCATGACTTGCCCTACCAGTGATGGCGCCAGCGCCGCAGTGATCTGCAGCAAGGAGAAGGCCAGGCGGTACGGGCTGAGCCGGGCCATCAACATCGCCGGCTGGTCATGCGGGTCCCCCGGGGTGAAGGACCTTCTGGGGGGGCCGGGTGCTTTTATCGGCGGCGACTTCAAGGCGGGGAACCTGACCCGGAGGCTGGCCCGGGAGCTGTATGAGCGGGCCGGGATCGGCCCAACGGACGTGGATCTGGCCATGGTCCACGATCCATTCACCGTGGCGGCCATGATTGACATTGAGGCCCTGGGATTCTGCCCCGATGGTGAGGGGGGCCGCTGGATCCTGGAGGGCAAGACCCGTATTGGTGGGGAGATCCCCATCAACACCGACGGGGGGCTCTTGTGCAAGGGGCATCCTATGGGTGCCTCCGGCGTGGGCCAGATCGCCGAGGTGGTGAAACAGCTCCGGGGCGAGGCAGGAGCGCGCCAGGTGCCCAACAATCCCAAGGTGGGCCTGACCCACAGCTCTGGCGCGGGCATGCTGAACCTACACGCGTTCACCCGGTAGATTGACAGTCGGGTGCGGGGCTGGGCCCTCCGCGGCCCTCACCAGCGTGCTGCGCAAAGAGGGCGAGCATCCCCGGTCATGCGGTGATGTACGGAGCAGTGCCCAATGGGCCTCCGGGTACCGTCACCCTGAACTGTCCAGCGCGGCTCCACGCGGTGGACCGTCAGCCCGGCGGGAAGCCCAGCGCAGTCCTGGCAACAGGCACCGCGAAGGGAAGGCGCACATCGCCATCTCCGGGAGGGGCTTCCGCGCTGGCGGTTCAGGAAACGCCGCTAGCGGCTGGCACTCTCGGCTCATAGCGAGGCCATCGCCGCGCTAGAGAACGAGGGCCTCCATCATCTCACCGATGTCGCCCATCTCCTCCAGACCCATGATCAAGCCTATGACTTCTTGCACTCGTTTCTCGTTGAGAAGGGGGCTGGCTAGTTTCCGGAACTTGGCCTGCACCTGCTCATCGGTAAGCCGGTTCTTGGGATGGCCCGGCGGGTACGTGACCACCACCTCGAGCCTCTTGCCGTCCTTCATGTGCATCTCCACCGCCGCCGGGTAGGTCTCCGGGTAGAGTTTGGTCAGCTCAGGGTCCACCACCAGCTCCATCTTGGCCATCAGCTCCCGGGCGGCAGGGTCGAATACCTTCTCATTGGTGAACTGGGCCGGGCCCACCTCACCGTCCAGCAGCGCCCGAGCCACGCAGTAGGTGTAGCTGTGGTCCGCCGTTTCGCGGGTCTGGGGGGTCAGCTTCAGGGGGTCCCAGCTTGGCTTCTTGAGGGCATACTCGTGGAAGCGGATAACGATCTTCTCCACCTGACGCAGGTCGAACTCAGGGTTGGCCCGGTGCTCCAGGGCCGCCTGTACGGGAGCCATGGTCAGGAACTCGCAGGCGAAGGGTTTCATAGAGGCCTTCATGATCTTGAAACTGCCATCCCAGGCAGCAATCCTCTCCAGGTCGGCCCCTCCGGCTACGGCGCGGGCGTAGCCAAGCTGTCCCTCAATGATCTCACGGGGCGCCGTCATTCCACGCTGCGCCAGCAGCGCCGCCGTGACGCCATTCCTGGCGACCATGGCATGAGTAATGGCCTTGGTCATGGGAATCTCTCCCCGGCGAAGCTGGCCAAGGACGTTGTTGTGGGTGCCTGAAATGCCAAAGGCGTTAGCCATCGCCTCAGCATCCAGGTTCAGCAGCTTCCCGGCCACGGCGGCAACGGCGTACTGGGCGTTGGTGGTGTGGTCCCAGCCTCTGTCCCATAGGTTGGGCGTACCAGCATGGTCCTGCAAGCGGATCTGCAGTTCGTAGCCCAGCACAACGGCGAGGATGACCTGGGCCCCACTGGCGGCCACCTTTTCCCCCACAGCAAGAGCCGGAGCGATGTTGTTGCTGGGATGGCCAGGGTCCCGCCCCCAGTAGGTGTCGTTGAAGTCCAGATAGCGGATCATAGTGCCATTGGCGAGGGTGGCTAGCTCACAGGAGGTTGCCGTGCCCTCGCCTAGCACGGTGGCCTCTGGATTCCCGCCCAGTTCCCGCACCATCTGCCGGACGATTCGGGACGGCTCGCTGGTGAAGCCCCCCAGAGCGCAGCCAAGGGTGTCCAGGATAAGCCGCTTGGTCTCGCGTACGACCTCCGCGGGGAGATTCTCGTACCGTGTCTCTGCCACAAAGCTGGCCAGCCGCTCGCTGATGGTCGGCACGTTTCCTCACCTCCTCCTCGGACCTGAGGGCTACACTGGCGGTCCGTCGTGGACAGAACCTACCATCGCCCTGGGTGGACATCAAGCTCCTGAGTACCGCATGGTCAGTTCCCTCGCTCCTTCCCTTGGGGAAATGGGGGTGGGGGTAGCTTCACTCTACCTCCCTCGTTGACACCCCTCCACTGCAGGGATAGCATCCCCCCAGCCCCGCAATGAGGTGCGACGATGGCGACGCTGGTCACCGGCGGCAAGGGCTTCATCGGCTCTCAGATCATCCGCAAGCTAGTGGAGCGGGGAGAAGAGGTCGTGTGCCTAGAGCCCAAGACCACCCCTGGCCGCCTTGGGGAGCTGGCGTCCAGGATCACCCTGGTGGAGGGCCGCATTGAGAGCATGGAGGACGTGCTGAGGGTGGTGGAGCGGTACCCCATAGACCGCATCGCTCACATGGTGTTCTACGCCGCCCGCGACCGCATTGAGGACCTGTGGCGAGAGGTGGACATCATGGTGTCCGGGACGGGGTACGTCTTTGAGGCCGCCCGCCGCCATGGCGTGAAGCGGGTTCTCTTCCCCAGCTCGGTGGCGTACCACGGGCCGCAGCGGTTCTTCGGGGAGCGCCCCATCAACGAGGACGATCCGTCGCTGGCCATCACGCCCTATGGCGTCGGCAAGCGGCTGGCGGAGGTCATGGCCCAGGAGTACAACGAGCGGGCGGGGATGGAGATCGTCTCGGTGCGCATCCCGCCAGTGTACGGGCCCGGCGGGCGACTGGGGTCGCGGTCATCCAGCCTCATCGCCACGGCGGGGGCTCTGGAGCAGCCGGTCCATGTGCCCCAAGACCCGGACGAGCGGCTGTGCGTGGCCCATGTGCAGGACGTGGCGGAGGTCTTCGTTCGGCTGCTCCTAGCCGACGAGGTCCGGCGGTCGGTCTACCACGTGGGCGGGCACACGGTGTCGTACCGGGAGTTGGAGGCCATCGCCCGGGAGGTGCTGCCCAACCTGAGGGTCACCTATCAGCAGGTAGTGGCCCTGGAGGACGTGGGGCTACCCTACCTGATTGACAACAGCCGACTGGTGGAGGACCTGGGGTTCCAGCACCGGGACCTGCGGCAAGCCTACCACGAGTTGATCAATCTATCGCGGCAGGAGGCAGGCCTGGCGCCCGTATAGGGTGCGGGGGTGCCTGATGCCCATCCGCCGGGCTGTATAACCAAATGTGTGGAGATGTGAGGAGGAAGAGGAGAAGGAGAGGCGGTAAGATCACCGAGCATCAACTTCCCTGAAAGGAGGGACCGGTGAGCCTACCGCCTCGTGACCAGGATATCAGGAGGGTGCTGGGTCTGTGGGATCCTCTAGAGTCGACCTGCAGGCATGCAAGCTTGAGTATTCTATAGTCTCACCTAAATAGCTTGGCGTAATCATGGTCATAGCTGTTTCCTGTGTGAAATTGTTATCCGCTCACAATTCCACACAACATACGAGCCGGAAGCATAAAGTGTAAAGCCTGGGGTGCCTAAATGAGTGAGCTAAACTCACATTAAATTGCGTTGCGCTCACTGCCCGCTTTCCAGTCGGGA